>ENA-OQMN01000125-OQMN01000125.1-human-gut-metagenome-genome-assembly--contig:-NODE-125-length-21825-cov-3.161628_pt1 | contig 21825 bp, 17 predicted proteins | sample MGYA00242765_ERZ504861 | MGnify/ENA primary metagenome ERZ504861 (study PRJEB26092, sample SAMD00036417) | human gut metagenome | host: Homo sapiens | study: EMG produced TPA metagenomics assembly of... | reverse complement strand
TGACTACGGCTTTCTGGCGCTGGGCCAGAGCTGGAGCCTTTGTCCCTGCATCGCTGATTCTGGGATTCGAGCAGGGCGGCACGATCCTCGCCAGTCGCGGGCGCGGCGGCGGGCTTCGCCTGCAGTCTGGGCCGTCACGCCGGTGCGCGGGAGCCGCAGTAAAAACCGATTGAGAAGTTGCGCTACCTGCGCAGAAAACGAAAATGACAAAAGATTGCGAAAAATTTGTCAGAAATGACTTGCAAATTGGGCCGACGTCCTCTATAATAAAACTGTGCGTGGTAGTACCGGGAGAGGCGCTGAAAAGAGAGCGGCGCGGCCCGGTCAATGCAAGGCGGCAGGGGAGAGAAGCTTCTGCCGCACGGCATCAATTTGTCAAAAGGAGAGTATGATTATGACCTATTCGCAGCAAGTACAGAATATGTGCCCGATCACCAAAGGTCCTAAGCATGGTCCGGCCCCATCCCCGAAGAGGGCGCATGGGTCAAGGCCTATGAGGTCAAGGACATCAGCGGCTACACCCATGGTGTGGGCTGGTGCGCACCTCAGCAGGGTACCTGCAAGCTGTCTCTGAACATCAAGAACGGCGTCATCGAGGAGGCTCTGGTGGAGACCATCGGCTGCTCCGGCATGACCCACTCTGCTGCCATGGCAGGCGAGATCCTGCCCGGCAAGACCATTCTGGAAGCTCTGAACACCGACCTCGTCTGCGACGCCATCAACGTGGCTATGCGCGAGCTGTTCCTGCAGATCGTCTACGGCCGCAGCCAGACCGCTTTCTCTGAGGACGGTCTGCCCATCGGCGCAGGTCTGGATGACCTGGGCAAGGGCCTGCGCTCCATGACCGGCACCATCTTCTCCACCAAGGAGAAGGGCGTCCGTTATCTGGAGCTGACCGAGGGCTACATCAACAAGCTGGCTGTGGATGCCAACGGTGAGGTCATCGGCTATCAGTTCGTCAAGCTGGGCAAGATGATGGAGGACATCCGTCACGGCAAGACCCCCAACGAGGCTTACGAGAAGAACGTGGGTACTTACGGCCGCTTCAGCAAGGAAGCGGGCGCTGTCAAGTACATCGACCCGCGTGAGGAATAAGAGAGGAGGAACAACTCATGGCAACTTTTGAATCTATGGATCGCCGCATGCCGAAAATCGAGGCATGCCTGAAGGCCAACGGCCTCGAATCTCTGGACGCCTGCAACGAGATGCTCCTCGCTAAGGGCATCGACTGCGACAAGATCGTCCGCGGTGTGCAGCCCATCTGCTTTGATAACGCTGTCTGGGCTTACACCCTGGGCACCGCCATCGCCGTCAAGCGCGGCCTGACCGATGCTGCCGAGTGCGCAGCCGCCATCGGCGAAGGTCTGGAAGCTTTCACCATCCCCGGTTCTGTCGCTGAGCAGCGTCAGGTCGGTCTGGGCCACGGCAACCTGGGCGCTCGTCTGCTGAGCGAGGACACCCATTGCTTCGCCTTCCTGGCCGGCCACGAGTCCTTCGCCGCTGCTGAGGGCGCCATCGGCATCGCCCGCACCGCAAACAAGGTCCGCAAGACCCCCCTGCGCGTCATCCTGAACGGCCTGGGCAAGGACGCCGCTTACATCATCTCCCGCATCAACGGCTTCACCTATGTGCAGACCGAGTATGACATCCCCACCCAGACCCTGACCGTCGTCAAGGAGATCCCCTTCTCCGAGGGCGAGCGCGCAGCGGTCAAGTGCTACGGTGCCAACGACGTCATGGAGGGCGTTGCCATCATGAAGAAGGAGGACGTCCAGTGCTCCATCACCGGCAACTCCACCAACCCCGTCCGCTTCCAGCACCTGGTCGCCGGCACCTATAAGAAGTGGGCCATCGAGAACGGCAAGAAGTACTTCTCCGTCGCTTCCGGCGGCGGCACGGGCCGTACCCTGCACCCCGATAACGTCGCAGCCGGCCCCGCCAGCTACGGCCTGACCGACTCTCTGGGCCGCGTCCACGGCGATGCTCAGTTTGCAGGTTCCTCTTCTGTGCCTGCACACGTCGAGATGATGGGCCTCATCGGCATGGGCAACAACCCGATGGTCGGCGCTACGGTCGCCTGCGCTGTCGCTGCTGCACAGGCCAACGCCTAAATCCTTTTCCCAAGTTCGGCAGAGGGGGCTGCTTGTAAAAGGGCAGTCCCCCTTTTATGCTGATAGATGTTCGCAACCACAAACCACGAAGCAAGCAAGAAGGAAAAACATGAAGAAAGCTCAGATCAAGAAGAGCGTGTCTGCACTGGCTATGGCGGCGGTCATCGCGGTCAGCCTGTTTGGCTACGGCTGCGGTGCCAAGTCTGCCTCTACCAGTTCTGACGCGGGCGTGTCCGGTGACTTCACCGGCACTGCCAAGGGCTTCGGCGGCGACGTTTCCGTCACCCTGACCCTGACCGACGGCGCCATCACCGGCTGCACCGCCGAGGGCAAGGACGAGACCCAGGGCGTCGGCTCTGAGGCCATCGCCCAGATGCCCGGCAAGATCGCCGAGAGCGGCAGCATCGCCGTGGACGGCGTGTCCGGCGCCACCGCCACCTCTACCGCCATCAAGGAGGCTGCTGCAGCTGCCCTGACCGCTGCCGGCCTGAACCCCGATGACTACAAGACCGCTGTGGAGAAGGACACTGTTGCCGAGGACTCCACCGTTGACGCAGATGTCGTCGTCGTCGGTGCAGGCGGCGCAGGCATGACTGCTGCCATCACCGCTGCCGGTGAGGGCAAGAGCGTCGTCATCCTCGAGAGCCAGTCCATGGTGGGCGGCAACTCCGTCCGCGCCACCGGCGGCATGAACGCCGCCAAGACCGTCTATCAGGACGAGAACGAGTTCGGCGAGTCTGCCGGCGTCGAGAAGACCCTGAAGACTGCTGCCGAGAAGTACGCCGATAACGAAACCATCACCGCTCTGGCAAAGACCGTCTCCGAGCAGTGGGCTGCCTATCAGGCCAACCCCACCGGCTACTTCGACTCTGTCGAGCTGATGGAGCTGGATACCATGATCGGCGGCAAGGGCATCAACGACCCCGAGCTGGTCGAGACCCTGTGCGCAAACTCCGCTGACGCCATCGACTGGCTGGACGAGCACGGCATCACCCTGCACAACGTCTCCAGCTTCGGCGGTGCATCCGTCAAGCGCATCCATCGCCCTGTGAACGCAGAGGGCAAGACCGTCTCCGTCGGCTCCTACATGATCCCCCTGCTGCAGGAGAACTGCGAGAAGGCCGGCGTCAAGATGATGCTGGACACCACCGCCAACGAGATCCTGACCGATGCCAACGGCGCTGCCGTGGGCGTCAAGGCCACCGGTGCTTCCGGTGAGACCGTCACCGTCAACGCCAAGGCAGTCGTTCTGGCTACCGGCGGCTTCGGCGCAAACCTCGACATGGTCGTCAAGTACAAGCCCGAGCTGAAGGGCTTCATGACCACCAACGCCCCCGGCATCCAGGGCCAGGGCATCGAGATGGCACAGGCCATCGGCGCTGCTACCGTGGACATGGACCAGATCCAGATCCACCCCACCGTTGAGGCCAACACCGCTGCCCTCATCACCGAGGGCCTGCGCGGCGACGGCGCTATCCTCATCAACGAGGAGGGCAAGCGCTTCATCGACGAGGTCGGCACCCGCGACGTCGTCTCCGCCGCTGAGATCGCTCAGACCGGCAGCTACAGCTGGCTGGTCGTCGATCAGGCCATGGTCGATGCTTCCAGCGTCATCCAGGGCTACATCAAGAAGGGCTACACCGTCACCGGCGCTACCTACGAGGAGCTGGGCAAGGCTATGGGCGTCGATGCCGCTGCCTTCGCAGAGACCATGGAGAAGTGGAACGGCTACGTTGAGGCCAAGAATGACCCCGACTTCGGCCGCACCAGCTTTGCAAACAAGCTGGATACCGCTCCGTACTACGCCATCAAGGTCACCGCCGGTGTCCATCACACCATGGGCGGACTGAAGATCAACGCCAACACCGAGGTGCTGAACGAGAAGGGCGAGGTCATCCCCGGCCTGTTCGCAGCAGGTGAGGTGACTGGCGGCGTCCACGGTGCAAACCGTCTGGGCGGCAACGCTGTTGCTGACTTCACCGTCTTTGGCCGCATTGCCGGTGCCGCTGCCAGCGACTACGCCGCATGAGCACCCGCAAGCAGCCCGAGCCGGCAAAAGGCGCAAAACGCCTGAGCTGGAAGGCGAACCTCCTCTTCGCAGCCGTCATCCTGACGGCAGCTGCCCTGCTGGTCTTTCTGCTGCGTCCGCGCAGCAAGGCGGAGCCGCTGGCAGCAGTCGTGGACTTCGGCGGCGGCATCACCGAGGTGCTGCCGCTGGATAAGGACTACGATTACCTGTACGATGTGGGCAGCTATGTCGTTCATTTACAGGTAAAAGACGGCACCATCTCGTTTCAGGACAGCCAATGCCCGGACCATGTCTGTGAGCAGTTCGGCCGGCTGAGCGAGGAAGGTGCATGGGCGGCCTGCGTCCCTGCCGGGGTGTATGTGCAGCTGGCTCCGCTGAGCGAGGCCGAAGCCGCATCCTGACAAGATCATCCGAGACACCCGCAATGTTCTGCAAAGGACACTGCGGGTGTCTTTTTTTGCATAAAAACCGGAAATAATTTTGTAAATAAAGGGTGAAATGAAATTTGGACGCTTGTGTATTTCAGAAAAATGCGATACACTACCAATAACGGATTTTTCGTGCAATAGGGTCACGCTGCCCTTTTGCATACCATAGGAGGAAAAGCATGATCTGGAAAAAGAAAAAGGATGCGTCCGCTGAGGCTGCTGAAGCCGCAGAAGCCAAGTCCGGCGCGTCTGCATTCGCCAAAAAGAACTGGAAATGGCTCGTGCCGGTGGTCGTCGCGGCGGCAGCGGGCGCTGTCTTTCTTATAAGCGGCGGCGGGAATAAAGCCGCCAGCCGCGATGTGACCTACGCCGAGACGACGCCCGTCCGTCAGGATGTCTCCAACTCCCTGAGCGGCACCGGCACGCTGAACCCGGCCAATACATATACCGTCAAGTCTCTGGTGGACGGCAAGATCCTCACCGGCGGCTTTGAAGAGGGCGATAAGGTGGAAGAGGGCGATGTGCTCTACACCATCGACAGCTCGGACGCCTCCACCAATCTGGAAAAGGCCAGCATCGCCCTGCAGCAGGCCCAGCGCAGCTACGACAAGACCGTAGACCTCCAGTATGTCCGCGCAGAGGTGGACGGCACGGTCAGCAGTCTCAAGGTCGCAAAGGGCGACCAAGTGACCAGCGGCCAGGAGGTGGCGGTCATCCGCGACAGCTCCAAGATGCTGCTGAACCTGCTGTTCCCGGCAGCCGACGCCGCCAACTTCTCGGTGGGCCAGAGCGCCGACGTGGTGCTGGACGGCACCTTTGAGACGCTGAAAGGCACCATCACCGCCATCACCGGAACCGACGAGCTGAGCACCGGCAACCTGCTGGTGCGCACCGTCACCATCCGGGTCAACAATGCCGGCGGTCTGACCACCGCTCAGGCCGCTACCGCCAGCGTCAACGGCGTCAGCTCCATCGCCTCCGCCACCTTTGCCTATCAGGCAGAGCGCACCCTGACCGCTCAGGCCGGCGGCACCGTTTCCGCCATCAATGTGCAGGAGGGCGACGCGGTCTCCAAGGGCGACATCCTCATCGAGCTGACCGGCGACGATCTGACCGAATCCATCCAGTCTGCTTCCGAGTCCCTGCGCAGCGCCGAGATCTCGATGCAGAACCAGCAGGACAATATGTCCAACTACACCATCACCTCGCCCATCAGCGGCACCATCATTGAGAAGGACGCCAAGCAGGGCGACGCCCTGACCTCCGGCAGCACCCTCTGCGTCATCTACGACCTGAGCTATCTGGAGATGGTCATCAATGTGGATGAGCTGCAGATCGGCGCATTGTCCGTGGGCCAGAAAGTCCAGATCACCGCTGACGCTGTGGCGGACAAGACCTATGTCGGCACAGTCACCCGTGTGTCCATGAAGGGCAGCTCCAGCGGCGGCACCACGACTTACCCCATCACCATCCGCATCGACAACACCGACGGTCTGCGCCCCGGCATGAACGCCAACGCTGAGATCGTCGTGGCCGAGGCCAACAACGCCCTCGTCGTGCCGAATGCTGCCGTTATCCGCGGCGGCTATGTGCTGGTGAGCAAGAAGTCTCCCAGCGCAGCCAATGCGGTGGAGGACATGGACGCACCGGAGGGCTATGTCTACGTCAAGGTCGAGACCGGCGTCAGCGACGACAGCTACACCGAGATCAAGAGCGGCCTGCAGGAGGACGACACGGTGGCCTACGACACCAGCTCTGTGTCGGATGACTATTACAGCGACAGTCACAGCGACAGTATCTGGTAAGGAGGTGTCCCATGAGTGCTCTGATCGAATTTGAGCAGGTGTGCAAGTATTATCAGATGGGCGATACGCTGGTAAAGGCCGCCGACCACATCACGATGAAGATCGAGAAGGGGGAGTTCGTGGCCATCGTGGGCCAGTCCGGTTCGGGCAAGTCCACCTGCATGAACATCATCGGCTGTCTGGACGTCCCCACCCACGGCATCTACCGGCTCAATGGCCGGGATGTGGGCAAGATGAACCGGGACGAGCTGGCGGATGTGCGCAACGAGATGCTGGGCTTCATCTTCCAGCAGTATAACCTTCTGCCCCGGCTGAACCTTCTGGAAAACGTGGAGGTGCCGCTGGTCTACGCCAACATCTCCCGCGCCGAGCGCCACAAGCTGGCCAAGGATGTGCTGGAAAAGGTGGGTCTGGGCGACAAGCTCAAGAACCTGCCAACCAGCTTCGGCGCCAGCAGCAGCGCGTTTCCATCGCGCGGGCTCTGGTGCGCAACCCGGCGGTCATCCTCGCCGACGAACCCACCGGCGCTCTGGACTCCCACACCGGCCGCGAGGTCATCGGGATGCTTCAACAGCTCCACAGCGAGGGCCATACAGTGGTGCTCATCACCCACGACAATTCCATCGCCGTGCAGGCGGAGCGTATCATCCGTCTGGAGGACGGCCAGGTGGTGTACGACGGCGATGCCCACGCGCCTGAGGCTGTCGTGCAGCCCGCTCTGTCCGACGAAGCGGCACAGGAGGAAGCGAAATAATGGTATTAGAGACTTTCCGCCAGGCACTGCAGAACGTCTGGAGCAATAAGCTGCGCACGTTTCTGACCATGCTGGGCATCATCATCGGCGTCATGGCGGTCATCGTCATCGTCGGTCTGGGCAACGGCATGACCAGAAGCATGCGGGACAGCTTTTCCGCATTGGGAACTAACACCCTCTCCATCCAGATATGGGGCTATGGTTCCCGCACTGCGACGGTGGATGATTTGTACGACATCGTCAAAAAGAACCCCAAACTGCTTTCCTCCGTCTCGCCGCAGCTGGATTTCAGCGACAACACCCCCAAGGTGGGGACTACGACCTACCGCTACAGCGGGATGTACGGCGTGGATGAAAGCTACATCGAGATGAAGGGCTACACCCTTGCCAAGGGCCGGAACATCCAGTATATGGACATCGCAGACAACAAGCAGATCTGCGTCATCGGCGATTACATCAACCGCACGGCCTACGGCGGAAATGCGGTGGGCCAGACCATCAAGCTTGGCCCCTATAAGTTCCGCATCGTGGGCGTGCTGAAGGCCAAGATCTCCAACCCCGACCAGCAGGAGGGCAGCGACGACGACAGCGTCTACCTGCCCTACACCACAGCCATGCGCCTTTCCAACGAAAGCTCGCCGGACTCCTACTCCGCCATCATGGTGGATGAGAGCCAGGCCAACGAGGCCAAGGCTGCGGTGGAGCAGGGACTGTATGACATCTTCAAGAGCGACAGTGCTTACTACGTCTAACAGCGCCAGCGAGTGGCTGGAAGAGATGAACAAGATGATCAACATGGTCATCGTCATCCTCACCGGCATCGCCAGTATCTCGCTGCTGGTGGGCGGCATCGGCATCATGAACATCATGCTGGTGTCCGTCACCGAACGCACCCGTGAGATCGGTATCCGCAAGGCACTGGGCGCACAGGAGAGCACCATCCTGACCCAGTTCGTCGTGGAGGCCGGCGTCACGTCGGCGCTGGGCGGCTGCCTCGGCATCGTGCTGGGCTACGTCGTGTCGGCCATTATCAACCAGATCCTTCCGTATATCCTGACGGATATTACCCTGAACGTCACCCCCTCGGCGGGCGCAGCAGCCATCGCCGTGGGCATCTCCTGCGGCATCGGTATCCTGTTCGGCTTCCTGCCGGCCCGCCGTGCCGCCAGCCTGAACCCCATCGAAGCGCTCAGATATGATTAAGGAGTTTACCATGAAAAAACGATTCCTCGCATTCCTGCTGGCTGTCTGCGTGGCTGTTTCCATGCTGGTGCTGCCCGCCTCTGCGGTCGGCTCCAACGCGGCAGTCCAGACGGCGACGGCACTGGGCGGTCTGACCGCCGGGCAGGCCGGTTCTCTGGGTGCGCCCCTCACTCGTGGGCAGGCGGCCCGCCTCCTCACCGCATTCTCTGCTTACCGCGATACCACCACGGCACAGGGCCGCACCGGCCGCCTCTACAGCGATGTGGACAGCGACTCTCCCTATGCGGTCTACGTCCGCACCGCTGTCCAGAACGGCTGGATGACCGGCTACTCCGACGGCAGCTTCCGCCCGGACAACACCGTCACGCTGGAAGAAGCCTGCACCATGGCGCTGCGCCTGCTGGGCTATGATGTGGCAAAGCTGGGCGGTACCTTCCCCACAGCTCAGCTCAGCAAGGCCAGCGCACTGGGCCTGCGCAATGAGATCAATGCCCGTCAGGGCGAGACTCTGACCCTCGAGCAAGGTACCATGCTCTTCTACAACGCCCTCACCGCTATGAACGGCAGCGGTCAGGTCTACGCTTCCACCCTGGGCTTTGCCGTGAGCAACGGCCAGGTGGACATCTCTTCGGTCCTGCTGGACAACGTCAAGGGTCCCTTCGTGGCAGATGCTTCCACCGTCCTGCCCTTCGCCCCGGCGGCCATCTACCGCAACGACGAAGTCACCACCTCTGCGGCCCTCTCTCCCTATGATGTCTACTATTATAACGAGAGCGCCCGCACCGTCTGGCTCTACAACAAGCGCGCCGCAGGCCGCGTGACGGCGGTCTCGCCCTCGGCCAGCGCTCCGACCTCTGTGACCGTGGCCGGCGTCACCTACACCATCGCCTCGCCCTCTGTGGCCTACCAGCTGTCCTCCCTGTCCGGCGGCGGCGTGGGCCAGGTGGTCACTCTGCTGCTGGGCATGAACGATGCAGCTGTCTCCGTCCTCACCGGCGACGCGGCAGATGCTGTGTTCTACGGCGTGGTCCAGTCCTCATCCCGCACCCTTGTGGAGACGAACAGCGCTGAGGTGCAGCAGGCTGTCTCGGTCATGTGTACCGACGGCACCGCCCGCACCGTCAATGTGAACAATAAGCTCAATTTCCCGGCCGGCAAGCTGGTGGAGATCAGCGTGGACGGTGACGGCGAACGCGTCCAGTCCATCTCGCCCCGCTCGACCAGCGGCACCGTCAGCGCCGACGGCACCGCGCTGGGCGACACCCCGTTTGCAGACAACGTGCAGATCATTGATACGACGTCGGAGGGTGTGGCTGGGGCAGTTCGCCCCAGCCGCCTATCGGGGGTAACTCTGAGCGAAAGCGACATCCGCTACTACACCACCAATTCCGCGGGCCAGATCGACCGGGTCATCCTCGACGATGTGACCGGTGACCTGTGGGAGTACGCTGCGCTGGATTCTGTCCGCCGCCTGACGGACGAAGCCGCCAAGAAGATCGACAAAAAGATCAGCGACAAGGCACAGGACGCCGCAAGAGAGGCCGCAGGCCTCCCCGCTGCGACCACCAAGGCAGCCAAGACCGATGAGGAGACCTTCCAGGATGTGAAGAACATCCTTTTCCCCAGCACCAGCGATGTGCTCTACGGCCTCATCGACGGCAGCGTCGTCAGCTCTACCTGGAACACCCTTACCGGCAAGACGGACCAGCTGTTCAGCTATGTGCTCCGCCGCACCGGCGACAGCGTGGGCGGTACGCTGGGCGACTTCCTCAACTATCTGGGCGAGGGCGCGACCTACGTCTGCTACTCCGGCGGCAAGCAGGTGGCCTACAGCACCGCCACCAAGTACCCCATTATCGCAGGCGGTATCGCCATCGGCCGTTCTGCCGACGGCAAGACCATCAACCGGATGCTCCAGCTCTCGCCGGTAGTCATCGATAAGCTGGGCGCAGCTTCGGTCATGAGCGGCGACAAGCGCTATGAGACCGCCGACGATATGCAGGTGTATCTGTGGTCGAACGGCCAGTATTTCGCCACCTCGCTGCCCAAGATCAACACCGAGGATTATAAGCTCATCGGCTGGTACGACAACTTCGGCTGCGCAGGCGGAAAGAAGATCCGTATCCTTGTGGCCGTCAAGACGAACTGAGCCTGAAATTTTCCAATCACAGAACAGCAGCCTCGCGGCAGATGAAGCGGGGCTGCTGTTTTATTACGCTGCAAATTTGCTGTTGAATTTTACAGCGCATCTGTTATACTAGACTTGAAAGGAGCTGATCTTATGCCGAACATCAAACCTATTTCCGATTTGAGAAACTATACCGAGGTGCTGCGGGATGTCGAGGAAGGGGCACCGGTCTTTCTGACCAAGAATGGCCGCGGCCGGTACGCTATCGTGGATATGCACGATTATGAAAAGACACAGGCTACCATCCGGCTCATGAACGAAATTGCCAAGGGCCGCCGTTCAGGGGAGACGGAGGGTTGGCTGACGCTGGAGGCCGTAGAGAAAAATCTCGGAATTGCCGATGAATAAAGTGATAGTAGCACCGAAAGCACAAGGTGATCTTTTAGAGATTCGGGATTATATTTCGGATGAGTTGCAAAATACAGCTGCGGCTAAAAAGGCAGTGGCTAAAATTACAAAGAAAATTCGGATATTGCAGGAACATGCATTGATGGGAGCGCCGTTAGCCTCCGTCTCCGACGCAAACAGTGACGAGAGGTTTCTGGTCAGCGGAAGCTATCTGATCTTTTACCATGTGAATGGCAGTGATGTGTTCATCGACCGTGTGCTTTACGGGCGCAGAGACTATCTGCGGGTGCTGTTTGGAGACAGCATCAAAGAGGAAACCGAATAAGCTGTCGGGAGGCCCCGCTTTGCGGGGCCTCCTTTCGTTCTCCTATTTGCCACACGCCCTATTTCGTGTTACAATAAAAACTGGAAAAATTGCGGAAAAAGGAGGTGCGGCAATGATACGCATTGCTCTGGTCGAGGACGAGGCAGAGGTGCGGGCGCAGCTTCAGGGGTATGTGCAGCGGCACACCCGGCAGTACGGCACCGAGTTCGCGGTGACGGAATTCGCCGACGGCATGGAGCTGCTGGATGATTACCGCCCGGTGTACGACATCCTGTTTCTGGACGTGGAGATGAAGCATCTGGACGGCATGGAGACGGCCCGGCGGGTGCGGGAGCTGGACAAGGACGTCATCATCGTTTTTATCACGAATATGGCGCAGTACGCCATCGGCGGGTACGCGGTGGGCGCGCTGGACTATGTGCTCAAGCCGGTGCCTTATTTTGCGTTTTCGCAGCAACTGCGCAAGGCCGAAGAGCAGCTGCGCCGCCGCGCACGGCATTATCTGGCCCTGCCGGTGGAGGGCGGGATGCGGCGGCTGGATTCGTCCCTCATCTATTATCTGGAAAGCGAGGGACACCGCGTCCATTTTTATACCGAAGAGGGCGATTTCGTGGCGGCAGGCACCCTGAAAGCCTTTGAGGAAAAGCTGGCCGAGCGGCCCTTTGCCCGCTGCAACAGCGGCTACCTTGTCAATCTGGCACAGGTGAAGAGCGTGCAGCAGGGGATGGTGCAGGTGGGACCCTGCGAATTGCAGGTCAGCCGCCCCCGGCGGAAAGCCTTTCTCGCGGCGCTGGCCGACCACATCGGGGGTGAGGGCGCATGACGGCACTGCCCAGCATCCCGCGCCTGTATACGGCGCTGGCCGAATGTCTGGCCGTGGGCATCTACGCCCTGCCGCTGGGCATCCGCTTCGGCAAAACGGCTGCCATCGCTGCTAGTGCGGCATGGGCGCTGGCCCTGAGTGCTTTTTTGCAGGCCACGGGCAGCGTCCCGCTGGCGTGGTGGATCCCCTGCATGGCGGCAGCTGTGGGGATACAGTATTTATACCTCTGGGTCACCCGCACCATCTCCCTGCTGGAAGCGGGCTATGTCTGCGCCCGGGCCTTCGTTCTGGCAGAGCTGGCGGCCAGCGCAGAGTGGCAGCTGCACTGCTTCCTCTGGCCTCAGCGCAGCGGGGCCGACGGCCTGTCACTGCTGCTTCTGGTGTGGTCTACGGCGGCGTTTTCGGCTGCATCTGGGTGCTGGAGCATAAGCACAAAAGTCCCAAGGGCCATATCGTCATCAGCGGAAAAGCGGCCCTCGTGGCCGTCGTCATGGCGGCGATGGTCTTCGCGGTGAGCAACCTGTTGTTCTTGGGCGACCGCGAGGTGGACATGAGCGTTTACTACATCCGCACGCTGGTGGACATCTGCGGCGTGCTCATCCTGACGGTCCAGCACGAACAGCTGCGGGAGGCGGCGCTCCACAGTGAGCTTGCCGCCATGGACGAGGTGCTCCACCGCCAGTACGAGCAGTACAAGCGGAGCAAGGAGGGCATCCGGCTCATCAACAGCCGCTATCACGAGCTGAAGATCCAGATCGCGGACATCCGCGCCGAGCGCGACCGGGCCAAGCAGGACGCGGCTCTGGCCCGGATGGAGAGCGGCATCCGGCAGTATGAGGCCGAGAACAAGACCGGCAACCCGGTATTGGATACCCTATTGACCGCCAAAAGCATGGACTGCCAGCAGCGCGGCATCAACATGACCAGCGTGGCCGACGGCAGCCAGCTGGGCTTTCTGAGCACGCGGGAGCTGTGTACCCTCGTGGGTGCGCCGCTGGACAACGCCATCGAGAGCGTGCTGGCCGAGCCTGACCCCGAAAAGCGTCTGCTGCGGGTGGCCATCTATAACCAGAGCGGCTGCGTGATGCTCCGCTTCGAGAACTACTGCGCCCAGCCCGTGGAGCTGGGCGCGGACGGTCTGCCCGTCCACAACGCCCACGGCGGCTACGACCTGCAGGGCGTGCAGGCGGCCGCCCAGCGCCACGACGGCACCATGACCCTTCATTGGGCCGACGGCTGGTTCACCCTGCGGATCCTGCTGCCGGTCCCATCGTGAGAAACGTCTCTGTCATCGCACAGCGATGACAGAGACGTTTTGTTATTCTGCACAATAAAACCGCTCTCGAAATTGTGGATTAGCACAATAAAATTTGCGACTAATTTGAAACTTTTGCAGATTGCGCATCCGAGACGACAGGTTATGCGGAGAACGGTTCGTTTTGCGGTTTATATGATAAAATGACATCAAGCAAAGGAGTGGACGCACTCCTGAGAACAGCCATGAACCGGGTCGTGTACCCAAAAGAGAAGGAGTTAACAGTTATGGCACAGAAAAAGAAGGACAGTAAGATGATGGGTAAGATCATCAAAACTGCCGTTTCGGGTGTGTTGTGTGTCGCATTGGCGGGCGGTATGGTTGCGGCCAATGTGCTGATCCCGCCTAATGCCAGCAGCGTGCAGAGCATTTTGGGTCTGAAGAGCGGCGGCATCGACAACAGTAAGGCAAAGACCGAAGGCATCAATATGGAATACAGCAAGCCCGGCTTTGACACAGAGGATGCGCTGGTTGAGGATGAGATCGCTCTGAATAAGAAGATCGCCGCCGAGGGTATCGTTCTACTGAAGAACGATGCAGGAAAGATGCCGTACAGCACGGATACGACCTTCAGCTTTGTCAGCCATTCGGCAGTCAGCTACATTGGCGGCAATAAGGTCGATATGAAAACTGCTTTTGAAGATGCAGGCTTTGGCGTTAATGAAGCGCTCTGGAAGTTTTATTCCGAAGGCAACGGCAAGGACTACGGTCTGGGCGTTGGTTCTGTTTCCTATGGTGATGACGAGGACTTTTCCATCAACGAATGCCCCTTGTCTGTCATGAAAGCAGAGCCGGGTCTGACCGATTCCATGAAGAATACGGTTCCTGTTTTTGTGTTCAGCCGTGTGGCGGGCGAAGGCCGTGATATGCCCCGCTCCATGTACAACCACACCGATGTGGAAGAGGACAAGACCAAGACTTATCTGGAGCCGGATTCTACCGAGCTGGAGATCCTGCAGTATCTGAACGATAACTTTGATGATGTGGTGCTGCTGCTGAACTCCGGCGCAGCGGTAGATCTGAGCTGGGTCGAAAACTATCCCAATATCCACACCGTCATTTCGGCTCCCGCTATGGGTGATTACGGTCTGTGCTCTCTGGCAGAGATCTTCTCCGGCAAGGTGAATCCCTCCGGCCGCACCGTGGACACCTACGAGGTGGATGCCATGAACAGCCCTGCTGCTCAGAACTTTGGCGACTTTGCCTACTATGACGAGGATGGCAACCTGACCAAGTACAACTACGTCAGCTACAAAGAGGGCATCTATGTTGGCTACCGCTACTACGAGACCCGCTACGAGGACAAGGTGCTGGGTCAGGGCAATGCCGGTGATTACAACTATGCGGATGCTGTGATGTATCCCTTTGGATACGGCCTGTCCTACACGGATTTCGAGTGGTCTGATTACGATACCAGCTGGGATGGCGATACCTGCACTGTGACCGTCAAGGTCACCAATACGGGTGATGTGGCCGGCAAGGATGTCGTACAGGTCTATGCACAGAGCCCCTATACCGATTACGACAAGGCAAACAAGGTGGAGAAAGCTGCTGTGGAGCTGGTGGGCTATGCCAAAACTGCAGAGCTGGCTCCCGGCGCAAGCGAGACGGTGAAGATCACCTTTGATCAGGAGCAGCTGAAGTCTTACGACTACGTCAATGCCAAGACCTACATTCTGGACGCAGGTGATTACTATATCACTGCGGCTAAAAACGCACACGAAGCGGTCAACAACATCCTCTCTGCCAAGGGAAAGAGCGTGGCAGACGGTATGACCGCGGATGGCGACACTGCTTTTGTTGCAACCTACACCCCGGCAAACGGCACCGTGGATACCACGACCTACAAGCTTGACACCACGACCGGTGTGGAGATCACCAATCAGCTCGACCATGCAAACGGCGGGCTGCAGTATCTCTCCCGCAGTGACTGGACTGGCACCTGGCCGACCGTTGACGGCGAGGTCAGCGACCAGATCAGCACCTGGGGCAACCCCATCAATGGTACCGATGTCGGCGGCAAGGCTGCATCCTATACCTACCGCAAGACGATCAGCAAGGAGGATCTTGCAAAGCTGGATTCTTTTGATTCCCTGAACACCACCGATCCTTCTACCCTGACCGATGAGCTTGTCTACGGCAAGGACAACGGCCTCGGCCTGATCGATATGCGTGGTCTTGATTACGATGATGAAAAGTGGGACGCACTGCTCGACCAGCTGACCCCCAGCGATTATCAGACCCTGATCACCCAGTCCGGCTACGGCACTGCCGCGATCAAGTCGGTGGATAAGCCCTCCACGACCGATCGCGACGCTGCCACCGGTCTGGTCAACTATGGCGTTGATGCAAGCGGCAACTTCTACTTCAAGGGCAACATCACGCACTGCGGTGTCATCGTTCTGGCACAGACCTACAACGATGATCTGGCCACTCACTACGGCGAGAACATTGGCGACGAGTCCTACTATCTGGATGTCGATGGCTGGTATGCACCGGCAGTCAACATGCACCGCACTGCATTCTCCGGCCGCAACAGCGAGTATTACTCCGAGGATCCGTTCATCGGCGGTCACATTGCTTCCCTCGAGTGTGAGGGTGTCGCCTCCCGCGGTATGTATGTCTTTGTCAAGCACTACGCCATCAACGATCAGGAGGACCACCGCGGCGACCGTGAAGGCCAGTACAGCATTGCGACCTTCCTGAACGAGCAGGCGGCCCGCGAGATCTACCTCAAGCCCTTTGAGATGTGCGTCAAGTCTGATAAGGTCGAGATGAACTATGCAAAGGACAACGGCGACGGCACTTACAGCAATGCCACCAGAGAGATCCCGTCCGTGACCGGCGTTATGACTTCCTTCAACCGCATTGGCTATACATGGGCCGGTGGCGACTACAACCTTGTTACCGGTGTCCTCCGCAATGAGTGGGGCTTCCACGGCTTTATCATCACCGATAATGCAAACACCGGTGTCTTTATGGATGCTGGCCAGATGATTCAGGCGGGTGCTGATGGCAAGCTGACGAACCTGCCCACCGGCGCACGGTACACCTTTAACAAGGATGACGTTGCAGACTACCACTACGGTCGTGAAGCGATCCATAACATTCTGTACACCATTGCAAACTCCAAAACGATGAACGGCGGTATGCCGGGCAGCCGCTATCTGGCAAAGGTCGAGCCTTACCAGAAGGTCATCTACGCAGTGGATGGTGTCTGCGGCGGTCTGATCGCGGTTCTGGTCGTTCTGACAATCCTCCGCTTCCGCAAAAAGAAAGAGAACGTAAAAACCGTCTGATCAACACATAGGAACAGAAGGGGCGGCGGGCAGAACGCCCGCCCCTTTCTTTTGGAGCAGGAGTAGTATTTTATGAAACACGCTGATATTATCCAAACCCTGAACTTAGAGCAAAAATGCGCCCTGCTCTCGGGCGAGACTGTCTTTACCACCCGCGCTCTGCCGGGCAAAGGCATCCCGGCCATCACCCTTTCGGACGGCCCCAACGGTGTCCGCAAGCAGGCCGGTGCCGCCGACCATCTGGGCCTCAATCCCAGCGTTCCGGCAACCTGCTTCCCGACCTCTTCCGCCACTGCGTGCAGCTGGGATGAGAAGCTGGGCGAAGCTGTGGGCGAGGCACTGGGCGAGGAAGCCGCCGCACAGGAAGTGGCTGTCCTGCTCGGCCCTGGCCTGAACATCCAGCGCAGCCCCCTTTGCGGCCGCGACTTCGAGTATTTCTCGGAAGACCCCATCCTCGCGGGCAGGATGGCCGCTGCCTATGTGCGGGGCATCCAGAAAAACGGCATCTCTGCCTGCCCCAAGCACTTTGCGGTCAACAGTCAGGAGCTGCGCCGCATGGCCAGCGACTCGGTGCTCGATGAGCGCACCCTGCGGGAGCTGTATCTGACCGGCTTCGAGATCGTGGTGAAAGAGGCAAAGCCCAAGACCATCATGACCTCCTACAACCTCATCAACGGCACCTATGCCAACGAGAATGCCCACCTGCTGCAGGACATTCTGCGGAAGGACTGGGGCTTCGACGGGGCCGTCGTCACCGACTGGGGCGGCTCCAATGACCACGCCCTCGGCGTGAAGAACGGCTCCACCCTCGAAATGCCCTGCCCCGGCGGCGACTCCATCCGGGAGCTGATGAAGGCCGTACAGGACGGCAGAATTTCCGAGGCCGACGTGGACGCCCGCCTCGACGAGATGCTGGAGCTGGTGCTCTCCACCCACGCTGCGGTGGAAAAAGCGCCCCGCACCTTCGACGCTGCCGCGCACCATAAGCTTGCCCGCCGCGCGGCCGCAGAGAGCATCGTCCTGCTCAGGAACGAGGGCGGCATCCTGCCGCTCAAGCCCAATGAGAAGCTGGCCGTCATCGGCGACTTTGCCGAGACGCCCCGCTATCAGGGCGCGGGCTCCAGCGCCGTCAACGCCCTGCAGGTGGACACCCTGCTGGACTGCATCAAGGCCGACGACAGCGGCATCACCCTCGTGGGCTATGCCTCCGGCTTCGAGCGTCAGGGTGCGGCTGGCACCGAGAAGCTGGAAGAGGCTGTGGCCCTCGCAAAGAAGGCTGACACCGTTCTGCTCTGCCTCGGCCTCGATGAGCTGCGGGAGAGCGAAGGTCTCGACCGCGCCGACATGAAGCTGGCCGAGAACCAGCAGCGGCTTCTGGCCGCTGTGGCTGCCGTCAACCCGAACGTCGTCGTTCTGCTGAGCGCCGGTGCGCCGGTAGAGACGCCGTGGGCCGGCCAGTGCAGGGCACTGGTCTACGGCGCACTGGGCGGACAGGCAGGCGCCGGCGCGGCCGCAGACATCCTCACCGGCAAGCTCTGCCCCTGCGGCAAGCTGTCCCAGACCTGGGCGCAGGGGCACGACGACACCCCCGCCAAGGCGAACTTCGGCGGCGAGGGCCGGAACGTGGAGTACCGCGAGGGCCTGTATGTGGGCTACCGGTACTATCAAACCGCCGGTGTGCCGGTGGCGTTCCCCTTCGGCTGCGGCCTGAGCTACACCACCTTCGCGTACAGTGATCTGAAGGCAGACGAGAAGGGCGTGACCCTCACTGTCACCAACACCGGCAGCTGTGCCGGCGCCGAGATCGTCCAGCTCTACGTCGCAAAGCAGGACGCAAAAATCTTCCGCCCGGCGCAGGAGCTGAAGGGCTTTGCAAAGGTCTTCCTCGCCCCCGGCGAGAGCAGGACGGTGAGCATCGCTCTGGACGACAAGGCGTTCCGCTACTGGAACGTCAAGACTGACCGCTGGGAAGTCGAAGGCGGAAGCTATCAGCTCCGCGTGGGTGCATCCAGCGTGGACATCCGGCTGACAGCGGAAGTCTCCGTCAAGGGGACCGACGCTCCCGACCCCTACGAGGGTCTCGACCTGCTCCACTACGTCTCCGGCCAGATCGCCTATGTGACCGACGCCGAGTTCGAGGCTCTGCTGGGCCACCCGATCCCGGAGGATGTCGTCCGCATCGACCGGAACATGACGCTGGGCGAGATGGACCATGGCCGCAGTCCGCTGGGCTGGGTGGCACAGAAGGTGCTGCGCTGCCGTCTGGACAGCAGCTTTGCAAAAGGCACCCCGACTGAACACCGTGTTCCAGTATAATATGCCGCTGCGCGCGCTGGCCAAGATGACCAACGGCATGGTGAGCATGGGCATGGTGACGGCCTCGTCTGGGAGCTGAAAGGCTTCTGGCTCGTGGGCATCCTTCGGGTCATCTATGAGTTCGTCAAGAATCTCATCCTGAACAGCCAGATGGAAAACCGGCTCAAAAACAGCTGAAAGGAACAAGGCCATGAATTTCTGGAATAACTTTGCCGCAAAGCATCCGGCCGCGGCCAAATGGGTGCGGGAGGGCGGACTGTTCGTCATCGTGTCCAACCTCATCACCCTGTTCAAATATCTGCTTCTGCAGTTCCTGCCCAAGGCGTTTGCAAGCCTGCCGGTGGTGGACTTCGGCTGGCCGGGCATCGACATCACCCTGTTCGGCGAGACCTTCAAGTGGAACATCCTCGGCTACGACGCGGCCCACGGCGGCCTGCCCTACTTCTGCGCCTACATGGTGGCCATGGTCATCGGCGAGTGCATCAATTTCCCCCTCCAGCGCAACCTCGTCTTCCGCAGCAAGGGCAGCCTCGCCAGGCAGATCGGCTGGTATCTGCTGGCCTTCTGCCTCATCACCTGCATCGTCAACTCCATCAACTGCATCTGGGTGGCTGTGGCCGGTCTGCTGGTGCCTGATTTCATCTACAACATCGGCACCACGGTGCTCAACGGCGGCATCTCGATGGTCATCTTCTTCTTCGTGAACAAGATCATCTTCCCCGAAGGCAAAGCCGCAAAATAATCTGTCATCTCTTATTTTCATCATTTCGTTATCCGAACTGGCAGGCATCGCCTCGCCGGACTCATCCTTGCAGGCATCCTGGCGGCTACGATGTCCACGGCGGACAGCCAGATGCTGGCCGTTTGCGTGGTGGTCAGCCTCGTGAACCCCGGCTCCCACGGAGGATATTCTGGCCGAGTTCGACGCGGCAAAATACCGGTAAAACAAGAGGAGGGCCTGTGCTGAAACCCGGCACAGGCTCTCCTCTTATGCTTGTGTGACGCTTCCGTGCTCACCCGGTATACCTTGTCAAACTGTTTCATGAAGCCCCCGAGACGTCGTGAGTGATGGCCACCACCATGCAGGGGAGAGCGAGCAGATTTTCCATGACCTGTCCGCTGGTGTCGGGGTCGAGGCTGGCGGTGATCTCGTCGGCGATGATGAGGTCGTACCGGCGAAGTGCCAGCCGCGCGATGCCGATGCGCTGGCGCTGCCCGCCCGAGAGATTCTTGCCGTTCTCGCTGATGAGGGTGTCGAGGCCGTCGGGCAGGGTGCTCACCCAGTCGGTGAGGCCCGCCGTCCCGATGGCGTGGGAAAGCTGAGCCTCGGGGAAGTCCGCGCCGAGGCAGATGTTGCTGCGGAGGGTGTCATTGAAGAGATAGGTCGTCTGGGCAATGTAGCCTACCCGCTGGTAGAGGCTCTGACGGTCGATGTCCCGCAGCTGCTGGCCGTTGAAGAGGATGCTGCCGGTATAGTCTGGGTAGTACTGGAACAGCAGCTTTGCCAGTGTAGACTTGCCGCAGCCGCTTTCGCCCACGAGGACGGCTTTTTCCTGCCCGGAGACCGTCAGCCGGACGCCGCGCAGCACCGGTGCAGCGGCTCCGGGGTAGGCAAAGCCGGTGTCCTTGCACTCGATGTGCTCGAGTTTATCTATGGCCCGGCCCGCAGAGACTTTTTTCGGGCCGGACATGGCTGCTTCCAGCCGCTGACGAATGCCCTTCGAAGATCTGACCTTGGCCCAGCACTGGGCGATCTGATTACAGGGCGTGATGACGAAGTTCGCCATGCTGGCGGCGGTGGAGACGGTGCCCATCGTCAGCCGCCCGTCGAAAGCGAGAAAAAGGCCCACCAGCATGACGATGGGGAAGATGAGGTTGCTGATGAGAGAGGTGTTGACCACCATGGCGTTGAGGCTCTGCTGGTAGGCCTGCTCGCTGTCGCGGGCCTGCCGGGCAGCATCCCGGTGGCGGGCGGCATAGGCGTCCTCCCGCAGAAAGCCCCGGATGACCTCGAACCCGCCCAGAAGCTCCTTGAGCTGCTGGGTGTAGCCCGCCATCTGGAGGGAAAAAGCGTCTCGGGAGGCTTTGAGCCGCTCATTCATCTTCCGGGGCAGGACCAGCGGCGGCACGGTCACAAGCAGGATGGCCGCCAGCATCACCGGGCTGATGTAAAGGTACATCCCCAGCGCACAGAGCATGATGCCGCCCCAGAATGCGATGTTGAAGAGGGACATATAATAGTCGTCGTAGAGGGTGCGCAGGTCGGTGGTCAGCAGGGAGAGATAGGCTGCGTCGCCCTCCCGCTGATATTGGGACACCGGGCGGCGCAGCACCCGCTCCATGACCTGTCCCCGTACCTGCTCCACGGCACCGCAGGCGAGTTTTGTAAAGGAGCGGCGGCTCAGCCGTTCGAAAAACCAGCTGGTGAAGGTGATGAGGAACACCAGCCCCATATAGCCCAGCGCCTCCTGCTTGCTCTTGGAGTCGATGAGCCACTTGAGCTGGAAGTTTTTCAGCGGCGCGAAAAAGGATACCGCCGCTGTGAAGAGCGCGAAGAGCATGAGCTTCACCCAGTGGTGTCGGAAGTAGTCGTTGACCGTCTGATTTTTCATAAGCAATACCCCTTATATATCCCGAAAGGCCTCCTGCCGCCGTGCAGAATTTGGACTAAGTATAACATGATTCCGCAAAAAAAAAACAGGCCTCGCCATTTTTTGCGAGTGGAGAGATGCTTGACAAAAGAGGAAATTGCTACTATACTAAAAACAAGGAAAAGGCACTGCCTGCAAAATGGTCAGCTCCTTACCGGCATCTAGTTAAAAAAGATTGACCGATCCGTTGGGGAACAGAGGCGGTCAATCTTTTTTGCTTTTGGAATAAT
>ENA-OQMN01000120-OQMN01000120.1-human-gut-metagenome-genome-assembly--contig:-NODE-120-length-22968-cov-3.691870_pt1 | contig 22968 bp, 18 predicted proteins | sample MGYA00242765_ERZ504861 | MGnify/ENA primary metagenome ERZ504861 (study PRJEB26092, sample SAMD00036417) | human gut metagenome | host: Homo sapiens | study: EMG produced TPA metagenomics assembly of... | reverse complement strand
CGTCCATGAAATGGGTGACGTGGATGACGGTGATGCCTGCGCGGACGAGACGTGCCACGATGCGGCCGATCGCGCGCCGACCCTCGGTGTCGAGCATTGCTCCCGGCTCGTCGAGCACAAGGATGCGGGGATGCATCGCGAGCGCGCCTGCGATGGCCACGCGTTGCTGTTGGCCGCCGGAGAGCTCTTCCGGATCGCGTTGGGCGAAGGCACTCATGCCCACCTGCGCCAGCGCTTCGTCCACGCGCTGCACGATCTGGGGCTGCGGCGTGCGGATGTTCTCGGGACCGAAGGCCACGTCGTCGGCGACGATGCTGGTGACCAGCTGATCCTCGGGGTGCTGGAACACGCTCGCCACCTGTCGGCGCACGCGCTCGGCGGCGCCCGCGTCTGCGGTGTTGATGCCCGCCACCTGCACGGTGCCGCTCGTGGGGAGCATCAGGGCGCTGATGAGCTGGGCAAACGTTGATTTGCCGGACCCGTTGGCCCCCAGTACGCAGACGTGCTCGCCTGCGTTGATGCGGCAGGAGATGCCCGCGAGCGCCTCGTGCGCGGCGCCGGGATAGGCAAGGTGCACGTTTTCGAAGGCGATGAGGGGCGGGCGGTCGCAGTGGGGCTGCCCGCTTCGGCGTTCGGCTCGGTGTCGGGAAGTGCGCCGGGCTTCAGCTGGGGGCGGGCAGGAATCGACATCGCGTGGGGCGGGTTGCGTTCGGCCATGGGCGGCCCGGATCAGCGACGGTTGCGATCGGTGGGCGCGGAGGTGGTAGCGGTGGCACTGGCCGCATCGGGTCCGCCGAAGCCGCTCGCCTGCAGCACGTTGAGGCAGGGCTTGAGCAGCACCTGGCCGGCGGCGACGTTGATGGCCATCTTAAGCGTGTTGAACGGAATGAGGATGGGGATGATCATGGCGGCGACATCGGCCACGCTCACGGCGGTATACAGCGGTGTGACCACGAGGTTCATAGCGCAGGAAAGCACCACGGACAGGATGGCGCCGCACACCATGCCGGCGAGCGCACGCGTGCGGCGGGGCGTGCCCGCGCTGCTGGGCGTGCCCGCGCGGTAGATGAGGGCAGCGGGAATCACCAGAGAGCAGGTGGAGATCATACCCATCGGGGCTCCGAACGGATCGAGGAACAGGCGAGGGAGCCACGAGATGATGGCGACGGCCGCCCCCATGCGCGGTCCGAAGACGAGCGCGGCGATCAGGCAGACGATGCCCGAGGGGTCGTACATGAGGTAGGGTGCTGCGGGGAAGATCGGAATCTGGACGAAGCTCAACACGAGCGACGCGGCGGTGAAGAGTCCCGCAAGTGCGATCTTTTTAGTATCGATTGTGCTGTTCATGAGAAGAAGCCTCCTGTTTCTTCCATCCGGACTGTACCGTCGGCCCCGGAATTGCACCGGGTCAGCCGCAAAGATGCGGGTAGCGGGCTTATGCGCGCAGATGCTGATCTGCGGCAATCACCGCCGGTGGGGAATTGCACCCCGCCTTGAAACAGCGCCACTATAGCGCGGGGGCCGCGCATGTGCAAGCGTGGACACCCGGCTCCCATGTCGATGCTGTTGGCGCCGCGGTCGGGCTCGATGCAACCCCTGTTGTTCGTGTGCGCTTGCGGGTGCCCGGGGTATAGTCAACAGCAGATTTAAGCGAACACCGTCCGCGCCCGGCGCGGAATCGATGAGAGGACCATGCCATGCATGAGTATGAATATGTCAGCGAGGAGATGCTGTGCGTGCTTGCCGCGGCGGCAGGCGAGGAAAACGTGCTGATGGCCGAGCCCATGCGCGAGCACACCACGTTCAAGATCGGTGGCCCGGCGGACGTTCTGGTGACTCCGCATACTGCCGAGGCGGTGACGAAGGTGCTCGACATCTGCCGCATGGGGGAGGTGCCGTTCACCGTGGTGGGCAACGGCAGCGACCTGCTCGTGGGGGACCGCGGCATCCGAGGCGTGGTCATCGTGCTGCGCGAGAACTTCTCCCAGATCGCGTGCGACGGCTGGCGCGTGACGGCGGAGGCAGGAGCGCTGTTGCGCGATGTGGCGCTGGCGGCGGCGGACGCAGGCCTGTCGGGTATGGAGCCGCTGTGGGGCATCCCGGCCACGGTGGGCGGCGCCTGCTTCATGAACGCCGGCGCCTACGACGGCACCACGGCGGGCGTGCTGGAGAGCGTCGAGGTCTACATTCCCAGCCGGTCCGGGGGTCGTGGTTCGGTGCACACATTGGACGTGGCCGACCTGCGCATGGGCTACCGCACGAGCCGCGTGCAAACCGATGGGCTGGTGGTTTTACGGGCGACCTTTAAGCTCGCCCCCGAAAACGAGGCCATGATCCGTGCGAGCATGGACGACTACCGGCGTCGTCGTGAGGAGAAGCAGCCGCTGGATATGCCGAGCGCCGGCTCCACCTTCAAGCGCCCGGAGGGGCACTTCGCCGGCAAGCTCATCATGGACGCGGGACTGCGTGGTGCGCGCGTGGGCGCCGCGCAGGTGTCGGAGAAGCACAGCGGGTTCGTGGTGAACACGGGCGGTGCCACGGCGCGCGACGTGCGCAGCTTGATCGAGCACGTGCAGGACGAGGTCCGCGCGCAGTTCGGCGTGGAGTTGGAGCCTGAGGTCCACATGGTGGGCGAGTTCTAGGCTGGCCGGGTTGGTCGGGTTGCGGCGTGTGGTGGAGCGGTGAGCGGTTCGGGGAGCGCTGTGACGCTCCGAGGCGTTTACCATTGCATGTATTCTGGATGAAACCATCTATATATGCAGATGCTCTGATCAGTCTGGATTGAAGCCGCCGCGGATCGGATGCGCGTGGACGTTTGCTCGCCTGTGGTGGTCGCAAATGGCATCTAATGGGTTTTTACGCTCCGGAAAACGCTATGCACGGCATGCGTTTCGGGCCTCCGGGAGGCGTTTTTCACCGCCAACGCCCTCATGGGTCCTCCCGAGATGGCATTTCGAGCGATATTCGTCTCATATTCGGAAGCACGATTGCACCGGAAAACCCATTAGATGCCATTTGCGACCACAAGTCACTGGTGCAATCTATAAAACAACCCCCTATGTATTATAGTGACCTATTAAATTGAATACTTAAAGTAAAAAATAAGTATCTATGGGTTCTGGTCATATGCCCCTGCAGAGCCGGGGGAAGGCGGGGCCGGGATACGCCGTTGACCGCAGCGCCACGCTCCGCGTCGAACCGTTGCGGCCTGCGGCAGGCCATCCCATCCCGCGCCGGACTGCCGTGCCCGCGTCAGTTCGCCTCGTTTCGCGCCGGACCGTTTCGTTCCGGACGTTGCATCGCCTCGCTCCACATCAGGCTGTTGCTCTCCGCGTCGAACCGTTGCGTCCAGCGGGCTGCGGTGCCGCGCCCCGCGCCCCGCGTCGCATCGATGCCCCGCCACCAGCGCACTTTACCGCGCCGATATGGTCTTGTTGAAACCATACCAGCTGAACAAGGTCAGCAGGGTGCGTTCGGTACAATACAACGCGGCCTGGTATCGCTGAGGCGTGTACGGGCTCGGGGAACCAAACGGCTACCTGCGCGGCGCCGCTCGCAAGCGGCGTGCATGCAGGCGGTCGAAACCGGTGCGGCCGCTGCTGCCGCCGAGAGCGAAAGGTGCAGGTATGTGCGGAATCGTTGGCTACACAGGCCAGGATGCGGCGAAAGACATCCTCATTGGCGGACTCAAGCGTCTTGAGTACCGCGGGTACGACTCGGCCGGCGTGGCGCTGGAGCGCATCGAAGACGGCGCCTGCGCACTCGACGTGTTCCGCCGCGTGGGCAAGGTGAGCGGCCTGGAGAGCGAGCTCGAAGGCCGCGACCTGGCATCTACCTGCGGTATCGGCCACACCCGTTGGGCCACGCACGGCCGTCCGTCGGTGGCAAACGCGCATCCGCACACGAGCTGCGACGGGCGCATCGCCATCGTGCACAACGGCATCATCGAGAACTTCGCCGAGCTGCGCGAGGAGCTGGAGGCGCGCGGCCATCACTTCAAGAGCGAGACGGACACCGAGGTGTTCGCTCACCTGATCGAGGAGGCGTACGTCCAAATCGAAGTGGGCACGGGCGAATCTTGCGACCTCATTGCCGCCGTGCGCGAGGCATGCACGCATGTGGTGGGTGCCTACGGCCTGGCTGCCACCTGCGCCGACGAGCCCGGTGTCATCGCCGTCGCGCGCAAGGACAGCCCCATCATCATCGGCCGCGGCGAGCGAGGCAGCTATGTGGCCTCCGACGTGATTGCGATGATTGACGCCACGCGCGACGTCGTGGTGCTCGAGGATGGCCAGTTCGCCCGCCTCACGGCCGAGGGCATCACCTATACCGACGAGCGCGGGCGCGCGATTCAGCCCAAGGTCACCCGTATCGATTGGGATCTCGACATGGCTGAGAAGGGCGGCTATCCGGACTTCATGATGAAGGAGATCTGCGAGCAGCCGCGCGTGGTGCGCGATACGCTGGTGGGGCGCCTGGCGGCAACCGGCGAGCTCGACATCGACGAGTTGGGCCTGACGTTCGAGGAGCTCAACCTGGTCGATCGCGTATATGTGATCGCGTGCGGCACGAGCTACCATGCCGGCCTCATTGCCAAGAACCTCATCGAGAGCTGGGCGCGTATCCCCTGCGAGGTGGAGGCGGCCAGCGAGTTCCGCTACCGCAACCCCATCATCACCCCCTCTACGCTGGTGGTGGCCGTGAGCCAGTCCGGCGAGACGGCCGACACGCTGGCGGCGATTCGCGATGCGCGCATCAAGGGCGCCAAGGTGTTCGGCATCACGAACGTGGTGGGCTCCCCGGTGGCGCGCGAGAGCGACGGCGTGATCTACACCAAGGCGAACAAGGAGATCGCAGTGGCCTCCACCAAGAGCTTCGTCGGCCAAGTGGTGAGCCTGACGCTGCTGTCGCTGTTGCTGGCGCAGGTCAAGGGCAAGCTGACGACCGGCCAGATCCGCATGCTCTTCCACGAGCTGGGCGATACCGCCGAGCAGATCCAGTGGATTCTCGACACCCAGCAGGACGCGGTGCGCGAGGCGGCGCGCGCCTGCAAGGATGCGCACTCGGCGCTGTTCGTGGGCCGCGGCATGGGAGCGGCCATCTCTAACGAGGGCGCACTCAAGCTCAAGGAGATCAGCTATCTGCACGCCGAGGCCTACGCCGCGGGCGAGATGAAGCACGGCCCCATCGCGCTGATCGACCCGGGCTTCCCGGTGATCGCGGTGGCAACCAGGAGCGCCACCTACGACAAGACGGTCAGCAACCTCAAGGAGTGCGAGGCGCGCGGGGCGAAGATCATCGTGGTGGCCACGGAGGGCGACGAGGACATTTGCGCCATCGCCGACCATGTGATCTACGTGCCGGAGGTGCGCGATGCGTTCTCTCCCATCACGGCCACGGTGCCGCTGCAGCTGCTTTCGCGCGAGGTGGCGCTGCTGCGCGGATGCGATGTAGATCAGCCGCGCAACCTCGCCAAGAGCGTGACGGTGGAGTAGCCGGCGGAGCGTCGCCGCGCACGTTTCGCGATCTGTCCCGAGCGGCGGGCAGGAGATCAGCGCGCAAGCTCGGTGAGGAAAGCGCGGAAGCGGGGTTCGTAGATGCTGCCGCGTTGCCAGATGAGGTCGAAGGGGTGCTCGATGCCGAAATCTGCTGGCGTGATGTCGCAGAGCTCGCCGCGGCGGAGCTCCTCCTCGACGGCGACGCGGTAGATGAACGTGATGCCCCTTCCGGCGCGGACGAGCTCTTTGATGATGGGGATGCTCGCAACTTCGGTGACGGAGGCGAAGTCCTCAACGGCGATGCCGCGCGCGGCGAGGTTGCGCTCAAGGATCTCGCGGCTGCCAGATCCCGTCTCGCGCACGATGAGGGGGCAGGCAAGGAGGCCCTTGATGGCCTTACATCCAGGGCCGAAGCCGCGAATGCTCGGGGCCGCGACCGCTACAAACGGCTCGTGGGAAAGTGTCGCGCCATCAAACGCGCGGTGGTCATACGAGCCCTCGACGAGCGCCGCGTCCAGATCGCCGGCGTTGATGCGGGCGACCAGCTCGCTCGTGTTGTCACAGCGCACGGAGATGGGCTGCTCGGGGTGGCGGGCTGCGTAGGCGGTGAGCAGCCGCGGGGCAACGTAGTCGGCGATGGTGCGGGTGCAGCCGAGGCGCAGAGGCCGTACGGTTTCCGCGTCGAGCTGGGCCATTTCGGCCATCAGGCGCGCCTCGTCGTTCGCCATGACGGAAAGGCGCTGGTAGAGCAGGTCTGCTGCGGCGGTTGGGCGAATGGTGCGCCCGCGCGTGTCGAAAAGCGGCCGCGCGATTTCGGCTTCGAGATGTTTGATGTGCTGGGAGACGGCGGGCTGCGTGATGTGCAGCTCGCGCGCTGCTTCCGTGAAGCTGCGTGCGCGATATGCGGCGAGGAAGGTATGGACGCGGTAGTCGAGCACGATGCTCCTTCAGTGCATAACGAAACGTTATAGAACGATAAGCATAATAGCAGGAACAATTATATATTGGTTTCCTATGATGGGAAGCCGTCCGGGGCGGCGTGTGCAGAGGTGCGGCATCCCGGCAGCCCGGCTGCGGGTGCGCCCAAAGCGCGGCCGCGGCTTCGCCGATGGCTGCGCGCTCGTGTTGCCGACCAACGTGCTGTTGCGGGAAAGGATTGCCCCCATGGAACTCATCAAGGATGCGAAGGATATGTGGCGCGGCGTGGCGCTGTGCCTGGTGATAGCGGTTCCGTCGTGGCTGCTCGGCAAGAGCTTCGAGGTGGTGGGCGGTCCGGTGTTCGCCATCCTGCTCGGCATGGTGCTGGCGCAGGTGCTGCGCGGTCGCGCTGAGGTGGCCGCCGCCGCGGCGCCCGGCGTGAAGTTCACCTCCAAGAAGGTGCTGCAGTACGCGGTGATCCTGCTGGGATTCGGCCTGAACCTCAATCAGATTGCGCAGGTGGGCGCAACGTCGCTGCCGGTAATCGTGGCCACCATCAGCACCTCGCTGATCATCTCGTTCGTGCTGTGTCGCGCCCTCAAGATCCCGGGCAAGATCTCGACGCTCGTGGGTGTGGGGTCGTCGATCTGCGGCGGCTCGGCGATCGCGGCCACCGCGCCGGTGATCGATGCCGACGATGAGGAGATTGCGCAGGCCATCAGCGTGATCTTTTTGTTCAACATCATCGCGGCGCTGGTGTTCCCGGCGCTGGGTGGCGCGCTGGGGCTCACCAACGATGGCTTCGGCCTGTTCGCGGGCACGGCGGTGAACGATACGTCCTCGGTGACGGCGGCAGCCTCGGCATGGGACGGCATGCACCCGGGCGCGAACGCGCTCGACCACGCCACCATTGTGAAGCTGACGCGTACGCTGGCCATCATTCCCATCACGCTGGGCCTGGCGCTGTGGCGGAGCTTCCGCGCGCGTCGGGCGTCCGCTGCGGCGGAGCCGGCCACGGGTGCTGCGGTGGCCAGGAGCGCTGCGGCAGGGGGCGCCATGGGTACCGAGGCCGGCTCCGCCAGGGACGCCGTGGCGGCCGGCTCAGCCGCGGGCACGTCCGCCACGGGCTCGTTCAGCCTCAAGAAGGTGTTCCCGACCTTCATCCTGTTCTTCGTCCTCGCCAGCGTGGTGACCACGGTGTTCGCGCTTCCTGCTGCGGTGACGGCGCCCATCAAGGAGCTGTCGAAGTTCTTCATCGTGATGGCGATGGCGGCGATCGGCTTCAATACCGACATCGTCAAGCTGGTGCGCACGGGTGGCAAGCCGATCCTCATGGGCTTCTGCTGCTGGGTGGGCATCGCGGCCGTGAGCCTGGGCATGCAGCACCTGTTGGGCATCTGGTAGCGCTGGCTGGTGAGAGGTCGCATCGGCTGTGCGGGCTTGCGAGGCATTCGGCCTCGCAGGCCCGCACGGTGTTTCGGGTTCGATGGCGCGGGTCTGGCGGGACGACCACGGAACAGGTGAGGCGACGCGGCTTCGCAAGGCAGGCCCAACGTGAGTCCGCGCTGCGCGGCCGGCAGGCTCTCGGCATGCTACGTTCGGCGGGCGGCTCTCGGCCGCCTGCGGCTGACCGAGGGTTCGGGGGCGCGTGCCGAAGCGAGCGCGGCTGCCGGACTAAGGCGCGGGCCTGGCGGCACTACCTCTTCGACCTCCGATAGCGTACCCATACCGCCTATTCATCATGAATCGTCCTCTATGCATACCGTTGCTCGATGAAATCGACCGTCTGCCTACTTTTCCTTGCGTGAAGTGGACGTCGCGCCAAAGATGAAGGTAACGGTTATGCATGCGCTCGTCCACGGCGCCGAGCGCGCGAGTGATGGGAGTCGATCATGGGATTGAAGGCCACGCAGGAGCTCGAGTTGGATTTCGAAGCGCTCTTGCCGTACCTGCGCTCAAAGACGCGCGTGTTCATGGACATTGCCGGCCATGAATACTACGTCACCCACACCGACGGATATTGGCGCGTCCAGGATTGCGAGCGCCTGAATGGGCACGGGCGCTTCTGCGATTGCAGCGAGCTAGTTACCACCCTGCCTGAGCTGGTGGAGCTGCCGTGGCTTGACGGCAAGAGCATCCACGACCTCACGCCCAGCGCCGTGTTCTACGAGTCGGTGCAGGAGGGGTGGCACCGACCCGAAGCGCCCCAGGAGAGCGCTTGCGAGCCCGAGGCCGCCGAGGCACGCGTGGCGTAGGGCGGGCGAAGCGCGCGGTCGCCAAGCTTGACAACCTTCTCGAACACCCGGTGTTTGTTGTTGACAATAATCCGAAGTTGGACTAACCTGCTTTCTGTCCGATTTCGGATTATTTTTTCATGCGACAACAGGATGGGAGGAATCGCCTATGGCGACATGCGAACAGGGCAAGGACGCGGAGCGGGGCGCCGTGCGAGAGGCCGCGCGGGAGGTTGCGCCGGAGACGGCGGTATGCCCGGTCGAGCTCGACTACCTCTACAGCACGGTCGACCGGCTCTACTACGAGGTGGCACATAACTGCGGGCTTTCTACCAGCGCGTTCTGGATGCTCTACGAGCTGCATCGCGCGGACAGCGCGGTATCCATCAAAAAGCTCAATGTGTCGTGGTCGTTCAGTAAACAAACCATTAACTCGGCGCTCAAAACCTTGGAGGGCAAGGGGCTCATTGCGTACGCTTACCTCGAGGGAAGTCGAAAGAACAAGAGCGTCTCGCTCACCGACGCGGGCCGCGCGTTCGCGCAGCGCTATATCCAGCCGGCCATCGCCTCCGAGGGGCGTGCGTTTTTCGGCCTTGCTGCAGATGAGCGCGAGGCGATGCTCACAACCATTTCCAAGTACGCCACGGCGTTGAGTGCGGAGTTCGATCGCGCGCGAGCCGAGGTTGCCGCGGGCGCATCGGTTGGGGATGAGGCGGTGGCTGCGGACGGAGCGTCGGCCGGGCGCGCCGTGCCAGCCGGTGCCGAAGCGCCGGCTGCAGGCGGAGCGCCGTCTGCGGACACCTCGGCCGGGCGCGCCGTGCCAGTCGATGCGGCGCAGATGGGCGCGCGAGCCGAGGTTGCCGCGGGCGCACAGAGCGTGATGCAGGGCGAGGAGGGCCGTGTATGAAACTGCTGCTCAGGATTATGGGACGATACAAAGGGCTGGTTGCCGCCACGCTGGCGGCGCTCGTGCTCGATGTGGCGGGCACGCTGTACGTGCCCACTATGCTCGCCGGCATGGTGAACCAGGCGGTGGGCGCGAGCTCGACCGATTTCATCGCGAGCCAGGGCCTGCGCATGCTCGTGGCCTGCTGCTGTGCGAGCGGCGGCGCGCTGCTGGGCAACTACCTGTGCGCGCGGCTTGCCTCCAAGGTGGGGCAGGACATCCGCACGGCGGTCTACGACGCGTCGCTCGGCTTTTCGGGCGGCGATTTCGAGCGTTTCGGTACTGGCTCCATGATCACCCGCACCCTCAACGACGTGAACGTCATCCAGCAGACGGTGATGCTCGCCACGCAGGCCATGCTGCCGGTGCCGATCATCTGCATCATGGGCACGGTGCTCGCCTTCCAGATCGACGGCCAGATGGGCCTGATGCTACTGGCGGTGGTGAGCGTGGTCATGGTGTTCGCCGTGCTGGCCGTCCGCCGCGCCGCGCCGATCTTCGAGCGCATGCAGGGCTTCATCGACCGCATGAACACGGTGCTGCGCGAGAGCCTCGTGGGCGTCCGCGTGATCCGCGCGTTCGGCAAGGAGCGCCAGGATGAGGAGCGTTGCGGCCGCGTGTTCACCGATTACGCCGACGCTGCCATCAAGGTCAACTGGATCTTCGCCGGCGTGGACTGCTTCTCCTTCTGCCTCATGAACATCGCCGAGGTGGCGCTGCTGTGGCTGGGCGGCAACCGCGTGGGCGTGCACGCCATGGAGATCGGCAGCATCACGGCGGTGATCGAGTACGCGATGATCATCATGTTCTACATCATGATGGCCCAGTTCGTGGCGCTCATGGTCCCGCGCGCGCTCGTGTGCCTGCAGCGCTGCGGCGAGGTGATCGAGCAGGCGCCGAGCATCGTGGACGGGCCGGCAGATGGGTTGGCAGATGAGCCGGTAGACGGGTCGGCGGATGGGCTGGCGGGCGGGTCGGCAGATGAGCCGAATGCCGCGGGACACTCGCTTGCCGGAGGTGCTGCGGCACCGGCGGTTGAGCCGAAGCGAAGCGTCGTTGCGGAGTCGGCACCGGCGCCCGGTTCGGGCGAGGTCGTGGCCGCCTTCGAGCGCGTGTCGTTCCGCTTCGACGATGCGGACGAGGACACCCTGCATGACCTGGATTTCAGCTGTCGCCGCGGCCAGACGACGGCGATCATCGGCAGCACGGGCTCGGGCAAGTCGACCATCGCGAAGCTGCTGCTGCGCCTGCACGATGCCACGCAGGGCGCGGTGACGTTTGGCGGCCGCGATGTCCGCACGATGACCCAGCGCAGCCTGCGCGAGCGCATCGCCTACGTGCCGCAGAAGGCGTGGCTCTTCTCGGGTACCGTGGCGAGCAACCTGCGCTACGGCAGCGAGGCGGCGGGCGAGGAGCAGATGCGCCATGCCCTGGCGGTGGCCCAAAGCGAGTTCGTGTTCGACCTGGCCGACGGCCTCGACACCCGCGTGGCGCAGGGCGGCACGAACTTCTCGGGCGGCCAGCGCCAGCGCCTGTCGATCGCGCGGGCGCTCATGAAGCGCGCCGACCTCTACATATTCGACGATTCGTTCTCAGCGCTCGACTTCAAGACCGATGCGGCGCTGCGGGCGGCGCTCAAGCCCGAGACGCGCGATGCGGCGGTGCTCATCATCGCCCAGCGCATCAGCACCATCCTGCATGCCGACCAGATCGTGGTGCTGCAGGACGGGTGCGTGGCGGGCATGGGCACGCACGAGGAACTCATGGAGGGCTGCACGGTGTATCGCGAGATCGCCGAGTCGCAGATGAAAGGCGGTGATGCAGATGACGAGGGACGCTAAGGATAAGGAGCAAGAGCTGAAGCAGCTGCTCGATACGACCGGAAGTGACGCGGACGGCGTCGACACTGCCGCCGGTGCCGACGCAACCGAGGCCGATGCGGCCAAGGCCGAGGCCGGGCAATCCGGCTCCGCAGCCGGGCGGACCGAGGCGGGCGCGTGCCGATGGCTGCTGCACACCCCGACTGCGGCGCCAGGTGCCGCCGGTGACCTCGCGGGCGACGGCATCGACGCCACCGTCGGCGGACGGTGACGAACTCGACGGTCCCGCGCGACACCGTGGGGTACCGTGCGGCGCCTGGTGGGACGGCCGCGCGCGGGGAGCGCTGGCGCTTTGCCGTGGTCATCGTGGCCATTGTGTTCTACACCGGCTTCCATGTGGCGGCGCCCGCGTTCAGCGCCCGCGTCATCGACGTGATCTGGGCAAGCGTCCAGCAGGCGTTCGCAGAGGGCCGCACGTTCTCGATTGGCTGGGATACCGGCGGACGCGAGCTGGCGGTGTACTTCGGCGTGTGGACCGCGGCGTGTGCGCTGTACTCGGTGCAGTGCTTTGTCATGGCCGGCTTTGCCGAGAAGCTGAACCTTTCGCTGCGTCGGCAGATCGCCGAGAAGCTGAATCGCCTGCCGTTGGCGTACTTCGATGCGCACAAGCCCGGCGAGGTGGTCAGTCGCACCACGAACGACCTGGATAAGATGTCCGAGGTCATGCAGACCGGCCTGCTCAAGCTCATGACGGCGGTGGGCACCATCATCGGCGCACTTGTCATGATGGGGCGCTACAGCCTGGTGCTCACGGGCATCTTCCTGGTGTTTGCCGCCTTTTCGTGCCTGGTGACCCAGCTGGTGTCCAAGCGCACGCTGAAGCTCGCGGCCGAGCGCCAGCGTTATGTGGGCAGGCTCACGGCGGCGGTCGAGGAGGCCTACTCGGGCCGTTTGGTGATCAAGGCGTTCAACCGCGAGCAGGCGAGTTCGGCGGAGGTGCTCGAGCTGGCGGAGCATCTGGCGGTGGCGAGCCGTCGCGCCGACTTCGTGACCAACGCCATCAGCCCGCTGATTCGCTTCATCATCCGCCTGTCGCAGGTGCTGATCGCGGTGGTGGCGGGCGGCATGCTCGTGGCCGGTCGGCTCAGCCTCGGTGTGTTCCAGGCGTTCTTCCAGTACATCTACCAGGTGTCTGAGCCGCTCACGCAGCTGTCGTTCACCATCAACACGCTGCAGAACGCCCTGGCGAGCGTGGAGCGCGTGTTCGACATCATGGACGAGCCCGAGATCGAGCCCGATCCCGTGCCCGCCGCGGCCGCGCAGCTGCCGCATGAGGTGGCCGGCGCGGTGGCCTTCGAGCACGTGCGCTTCGGCTACGATGCGGACAAGTCCCTCATGCGCGACGTGTCCTTCCGGGCCGAGCCCGGGCGCAAGATCGCGATCGTGGGCGCCACCGGCGCGGGCAAGACGACCCTCATCAACCTGCTGATGCGCTTCTACGAGATCGACGGCGGCCGCATCACGCTGGACGGGGTCGACACCCATGCCATGGCGCGGGCCGACCTGCGCCGCAACTTCGGCATGGTGCTGCAGGATGCCTGGCTGTTCGAGGGGACGATTGCCGAGAACATCGCCTACGGCAAGCCGGATGCCACGCGCGAGGAGATCGTGGCGGCGGCGAAGATGGCGCACGTCGACTTCTTCGTGCGCACGATGCCCCACGGTTACGACACGCGGGTGGAAAACGATGCGGAGAACATCAGCCAGGGACAGCGTCAGCTGCTCACCATCGCGCGCGTGATCCTGTGCAACCCGAAGATCTTGATCCTGGATGAGGCGACCTCGAGCGTGGATACGCGCACCGAGCAGGCGATCGTGCAGGCGATGGAGAACCTGATGAGCGGGCGCACGAGCTTTGTGATCGCGCACCGGCTGTCCACCATCGTGGATGCCGACCTGATTCTGCACATGCGTGCGGGCACGATCATCGAGCAGGGCACCCATGAGGAGCTCCTCGCCAAAAACGGAGCCTACGCGGAGCTCTATCGCAGCCAGTTCGCGTAAAGGCCACAGCGCCAGGCTGTGCGCGATTGGGGACGGGTTCAATCCGGTGCGCGCGAGCGCGCTGAGTGCTTGATGGTCGCCCGATGAGCCAGGCGTGAGGCTCGTCCCGCCGTGACTGGTGCCCACGATTGGGGACGGGGTCAATCCGGTGCGTTGCGTTGCGCGATTGGGGGCAGGGCCGGGGCACGTCGCTTCCGGCCCGGCACCGCCGCCGGGGCTTGAGTCGTCTCACTTCCGGCTCGCCTGCTCCATCGCCAAGTTGAGGCGGCGTGTGCTCCCGTTGAAAGTTTCAAAATCGATAAAGCGCATTCCCTATACGCATGTTATCGAACGTTACGCGGTGTCATACAAATAATATGCAACCGTATGCAGTTTTGTACGCCCATTCCGTACCAATTAACTTGAATCGTGCGTTTTCGAGTCCTACAATTCCTCCATGTTGTGTGTAAAACGTGTAGCAACAAAGGAGGTTGTGTGATGGTAAACATCGTGCTAGCAAGCCATGGGGATCTGGCAAACGGTCTCAAGATGACCGGCTCCATGGTGTTCGGCGAGCAGCCGAACGTGGCCACGGTGTCCCTCATGCCCAGCATGGGGCCGGATGATTTCCGCCAGCAGGTGGAGGATGCGGTCGCTGCCTTCGACAATCCGGAGGAGACGCTGTTTCTCGTCGACCTGTGGGGAGGTACGCCGTTCAACCAGATCAGCGGCTTGGCAAGCTCGCATCCAACGTGGGCGATCCTGACGGGCGTGAACCTGCCCATGCTGGTCGAAGTCTACACCGCACGGTTCGATGCGTCCAAGACGGCGCACGACATCGCCGCCCATGTCCTTGCCGAATCTCGCGGCGGCGTGCGCGTCAAGCCCGAGTCGCTTGAACCGGAGCCGGCGACCGCGCCTGCCACGCCGGCAGCCGCCGCGGCTCCTGCGGGCGCCATTCCCGAGGGAACGGTGCTGGGAGACGGCCATATCAAGTTCGTTCTCGCGCGCATCGATACGCGCTTGCTGCATGGCCAGGTGGCCACCACGTGGACCAAGACCACCAATCCCGACCGCATCATCGTGGTCTCCGACTCCGTGTCCCATGATGACCTACGCAAATCCATGATCATCGAGGCGGCGCCCCCGGGGGTGAAGGCGCACGTGATCCCCGTGGACAAGATGATCGCGGTGTCGAAGGATCCCAGGTTCGGCGCCACGAAGGCCATGCTGCTGTTCGAGACGCCGCAGGACCTGCTGCGCGCGGTTGAGGGCGGCGTGGACATCCGAGAGGTGAACCTGGGCTCGATGGCGCATTCGGTGGGCAAGGTCGTGGTCACCAACGCGGTGGCCATGGACAACGACGACGTCGAGACGCTCGAGAAGCTCGCAGCCAAGGGTATCACCTTCGACGTCCGCAAGGTGCCGGCCGATTCGGCGGCCGATTTCAACGCCATGATCAAGAAGGCCAAATCCGAGTTGGCCGCTCAGGCATAGAGGAGGGAACATGTCAGCAGTTTCGATCGTCCTGATCGTCCTCATTGCGCTGCTCGCCGGCATGGAGGGCATTCTGGACGAGTTCCAATTTCATCAGCCGCTGGTGGCCTGCACGCTCATCGGCTTGGTGACCGGGCATCTCACCGAGGGCATCATGCTCGGCGGGTCGCTGCAGATGATCGCGCTCGGGTGGGCCAACGTGGGTGCCGCGGTGGCACCCGACGCGGCGCTGGCCTCGGTTGCCTCGGCGATCATCATGGTGCTGGCGCTCGACGGCGGCACCAGCGATTCCGCGACCGCCATCAGCGCTTCCATCGCACTGGCCGTGCCGCTGTCCGTGGCCGGTCTGTTCCTCACGATGATCTGCCGCACGCTGGCGATCCCCATCGTCCACGCCATGGACACGGCTGCCGAGCAGGGCAACTTCCGTGCTATCGAGACATGGCACGTGCTCGCCATCCTCATGCAGGGCGTGCGCATCGCCATCCCGGCGGCGGCGCTGTGCTTCGTGTCGCCCGATGCGGTGACCGGCGCCTTGAACATGATGCCCGCATGGCTGTCCGGCGGTATGACCGTGGGCGGCGGCATGGTGGCCGCCGTGGGTTACGCCATGGTTATCAACATGATGGCCACCAAGGAGGTCTGGCCGTTTTTCGCGCTGGGCTTCGTGTTTGCAGCCGTGTCCGAGTTCACCTTGATCGCGTTGGGTGTCATCGGCCTGTCGCTCGCCTTGCTGTATCTGGGCCTCAAAGAAGTTGCCAAGAACAGCGGTGGCGGTGGCGGCACCGGCGATCCGCTCGGCGACATCCTGAACGATTACGAGTAAGGAAGGGAGGGCACAGACTATGGCAGACAAGATCAAGCTTTCCAAGAAGGACCGCATGTCCGTGTGCATGCGTCATCAGTTCCTGCAGGGCTCGTGGAACTACGAGCGTATGCAGAACGGCGGTTGGTGCTATTCCATGATCCCCGCCATCAAGAAGCTCTACACCACCCAAGAGGATCGCGCGGCGGCGCTCAAGCGCCACATGGAGTTCTACAACACGCATCCGTATGTGTCGGCTCCGGTTATGGGCGTTACCCTGGCGCTCGAGGAGGACCGCGCCAACGGAGCGCCCGTTGAGGACGCGGCGATCCAGGGCGTGAAGGTGGGCATGATGGGCCCGCTGGCCGGCGTGGGCGACCCGGTGTTTTGGTTCACCCTGCGTCCGATCATCGGCGCTCTGGGTGCCTCCCTGGCGCTGGGCGGATCCATTGTGGGACCGCTTCTGTTCTTCTTCGCGTGGAACATCATCCGCATCGCGTTTCTGTGGTATACGCAGGAGTTCGGCTATAAGGTGGGCACCTCGATTACCAAGGACCTCTCGGGCGGCCTCATGGGCAAGATCACCGAGGGCGCATCGATCTTGGGCATGTTCATCATCGGCTCGCTGGTCCAGCGCTGGGTGAGCATCTCGTTCACGCCGGTGGTGTCCAGTGTGCAGCAGTCGGCGGGGGCCTATATCGATTGGGCGAACCTGCCGGCCGGCACCGAGGGCATCCGCCAGGCACTGACCCAGTATTCGACGCTGGGGGCCACCGGCCTGGATGTGACCAAGGTCACCACGCTGCAGCAGAACCTCGACCAGCTGATCCCGGGGCTGGCGGCTGTTGGCTTGACGCTTCTGTGCTGCCATCTGCTCAAGAAGAAGGTCAGCCCGATCGCCATCATCGTCGCCCTGTTCGCCGTAGGCATCGCGGGACGTCTGCTGGGCATCATGTAAGGTGCGCGCCATGCGCGATTGGGGACGGGTTCAATCCGGTGCGCGCGACGTGTGCGATTGGGGACGGGGTCAATCCGGTGCGCCACGCTGCGCGCTGAGTGTTTGACGCCTGCTCGATGAGTTCGGCGTGAGCCTCGTCCCGCTGTGACTGGTGCCGACGCTCGCTTCGGAAGCTAATGATGCTCCGGGGCGGGCGCCGGCGTTTCCGGCGGGCGCTGACACCGCGCGCGAGAAACCCGCGCGCGAGAACCCAGCGCCGCCGGCAGAAAGCTAGCGTTACAAGCGGAAGGAAAGCGGGGGCATCGCCGTGGCACAATCGCAGAACAGCTCGGTGTACTACACGGAGCGCGCAACGTCCTTTCACGGGCTGTCGACGTATGGCGCCGTGATGCTGGGCGATGCGGCCTTCGAGTTCTACAACGAGCGCAATCCCGAGGATTTCATCCAGATTCCGTGGGGCGAGATCGACCGCGTGGCGGCATCGGTGCTGTTTGGCGGGAAGCGCATTGCGCGGTTCGCCATCTTTGTGAAGGGGAGCGAAACGGCCTTCTCCTTCTCCACGCGAGACAATAAGGCGACGCTCCGCGCGATGCGCAAGCACGTACCCGCCGACCGGCTGCTGCGTTCACTGAGCTTCTTTGACGTGATTACAAGCGGCGTGTTGTCACTGTTTGGAAAAAACCGTTAGAATATCCTGAGCGCGCGTTCTCATGCGGCGGCGGTGTTGTTCCGCAGCGAGTGAGGGCGTCGCGTTATGGCAATGCCTCCGTAGCTCAGGGGATAGAGCGCCGCTCTCCTAAAGCGGGTGTCGTACGTTCGAATCGTATCGGGGGCACCAGTATTTCCGCAGGTCAGAGGCTTGATTCCTCTGACCTGTTTTGCTTTTTTAGGCGCCCAGATCCATATAAAGGGGTGAAATTGGGGTGAGAATCGACGCCGCGGCATCGCGTGTGGAGTTCAGCCTTGCGGCGCGTGTCGGACTGCCGGCTGGACGCATCGGGCTGACGGCGTTCTGGGGTGGCAGGTGGCGGCTGTCGGTTCTTTGGATGCTTGCTTGACGTTGGCATGCGTTCCGCCGAAGCACGCGAGGCCGGCTTGCGTGCACCGGGTTGTCGGCCGTGCGCGGTTGCCGGCGTGCTGGAGGTGCCGGATGGCCGCTTTCGGCCGTGCGCGTTTGCCGGTTGCGCGCGCATCGGGCTGACGGCGCTCTGGAGACTCTGGATGGCTACTGTCAGCTGTGCACGACTGTCAGCTATGTACGATTTGGCAGCGCTACCAGGAGGCGCTGATACATCTCCTTCTTTCCGTCAGCCTTTCTACCTGGGGAACCTTTTCTCGCCCATGCATCTCCGTGCATGCGATTTGACACAGCTGACAGTCGTACATATCTGACAGCGGCACACAGCTGACAGTGGCTGTCGGGGCGCAGAACCGGTGATCGCGCGCGGCTGGCAGCCACGGACGCGCGGTTGGCGGCGGCACGTGGCGGGCGACCGCGGGTGAGAGGCCGACGACCGCGCGCGGCCGTCGGCGGCAGGCGAGGCGCAAAGTCGACGAGACTGCGCTTGGTCGACATCCCGGGCCAGGACCGACGATCGCGTGCGGCTGGCAACAGTGGTCCGGAAACCGGAAGTTTGCCGGTAGGCTGTTGGCGCACAGTCGACGGTCACGCAAGTATACGGCCAACAGCTGCAGATGGCTTGGACCGCATCCAAGGCTTCGAAGTGTTTTGGTCCAACTGCGAGCTGGGATGTGCCCAAGCAGTCGGCGAGCCGTGGAAAGCGGCTCTATTTTCAGAAGAATTCGGAATCAAAGAATGCGCTGAGCGATACACCGAAACCATCGGAGATCTTCTTCATATTGAGAAGGGTCACGTTACGTTTGCCAGCCTCAATTGAAGCGTAGTACGACCTGTCCATGCCTATGGCGTTGGCAAAGCCTTCTTGGCTCAGCCCCATGTCGGTGCGGAGTTCTTTGCAGCGGATGCCGAATGATGTCTGAATCTGCGTGTCCATGCCATCAAGTTCAGCTATTGTTGTATTTGTAACAACGGACTATATACAACAATCGTTCGTTGGAACGCAGAGGGGAAAGGTGAATGATGGAAGATAAAAGGGATTCTGATAAGGATAAGCGGCAGGATGAGCAGGATCAGGACGATCAGGGCCGGGTCATGCAAGAAGGAAATGTTTCGAGGCGGGGCGCGCAGGAGACGGGCACGCAGCAGATGCCGCGCGTCCCAGCCGAGGGCGAGAAGGGTGGCGAGAAGGGCACCATCGTCCTCTTCGGGCGCGAGGTGTCAAAGAAGAAGGTGGTCATGGCGGGACTCGGAGGCTTTCTGGCACTCGCCCTTATCGGTGGCGGGGCATGGTATGCCATGAGCCGGGAGCCTCAGGACGCGAAGCCTCCCGTGCAGCAGGTGGAGAAGCAGGAGCGGCAGGTCATCTGCATCGGAGCCAAGGCGGACGGGTGGGTGAAGGGCGAGTCGTCGCCGGTCATCGCGCATATCGTCAACGAGGACGAGAAGGTCGACTACTACCACGCCTACGACGCGAATGTGGCCGTGGAACTGGACGTTCCCGCCGATGGAGACTACAAGGTGTCCTTCATCACGCCGGTCAACAAGGACGGTTCCATCTACGAGGTGCCCGCCGAGACGGCTGTGAAGGCGGAGACCGTGAAGAAGGGGGAGAAGGGCGACGGGGAGGGGACCCTGCCGTTCACCTTCAAGCCCGTGAAGGCCGCCGACGCATCCACGGATGACCTCATGCGGTCGCGGAGGCTGTGACGGAGGCCGTGAAGAAGGGCGACGGGACCCTTTCCGGCGAGAACGGTACCAAGGTCATCGAGACCGTGAAGGCCAACCTCAAGGCAAACCAGAACGCCGACGAGAAGAAGGTGGAAGAGGAGACCCAGAAGGCCGAGGAATCCAAGCCAGTCGACGGCAAGGACGAAGCAGGCACGGGCAATGGCAGCGCCCCCGCCGGCGGCTCATCCAGCCAGAGCCAAGGCGGGGACTCCGGCTCCAACGGCAGTTCCGGCGGCTCGAATAACAGCGGGGGCGAGAGCAAGCCGCAGCATACCCATAACTGGGTTGCCGAGACCACCGTTGTCCATCACGATGCGCAATATCGGACTGATAAAATCTATCATCCTGCGGTAATTGAGTATCATACCGTTTGCAATTCTTGTGGAGCAATTATTGATGGACATGCTGTCGAACACCTAGAGAGTAGCGAAACATGTGAGTCATATACCACTAATAAACAGATTATTATCTCTAATGAGTGGTATGAAGAAGTTCAGACTCTTGTAAGTGAGGCTTGGGATGAAACTGTAAATACAGGTCGTTATACCTGCTCTTGTGGCGCGGTCAAATAGCATACTGGTAGACACAAAATCAAAGCCCTCGGCCTTATGGTCGGGGGTTTGCCATGTCCATATATATTTGAAATCATTCCTGTGATTTGGCCTCGGGATTCCACCCCGAACCCCGCAAGGGACGCGTCCCTTGACCCATATGCGGGCGCTGCCCGAACCCGTCCTCGCCGGAGGGCAGGGAAAGCAGGTGCCTCCTTTCCTTCACCGAGAGGATGCCCCGTGAGCCTCTTGCAAACGGGCTTTCGCGGCATATCCTCGCCACGGGTCGGGTTCTGTTGCTTTCTGTACCCGCCTTCATTGTTTCGTCCGATATCAGGGCCCGGAGAGCGTGACGAGTGTCCGTTGCTTCTTAGCGAAGATTGCGACCCGCTTTAGGCGCTCAGCGATCAGAAGGCGGTTGCGACGTGCTTCGTCTGCCGAAAAGGCTGCTGCCAGCTATCTTCACATTCATGCTCGATGTGCCTCGACGTTTTTCGCCTCCGTAGCGAGCGCGGAGTTGCCAAGAAGCTCGGCTGACTGCTTTGCTGCACCCGGAGAAGAGGGCGGGTGTTTCTACATGCACTTGGTGTATAGGCATGCGCAAACGCTCTTCGCCCCAATGCTGGCAGCTCCGTTTTTTGGCCACTTGTAATTCGTTTCGCCTGTTCCATCTTTGTTTTGCTGTCTAAATCATCTTGGCTGTTCCGAGTTTGCTCCGATCTTCCCATCTCGTTTCGGCGGCTCTGGGGTTGTGACAGCTGTGCGATTTGGCTTCGATTGTCAATTTCTTCTTCAAATCTAGTCCGGCAACCTTCCGTGCATTCAGGGCAGCATGACGATCGTGCACGTGGAGTAGTCGGTTGCGTATGATTGTCCAGCTCGCTTTGTTGTCGGTTGAATGTCGTTGCGGGTCTCATCAGGCGAACGAGTTGTCATACTCGTCTCGCGCTGCTGTGGGCTGGACAGAAATGGGCTGCGTTACCGGCTACGTATGGTTGTCAACTGCGCACGCTGCTGCGGACCGGGCGCGCTGATGGGGCCGGTCCGGGCATGCAGGCCGAAGTGTCGGGCGCGTGTTGCTCCGGGCCATGCGGGCATGCAAGCTGGAGCACCTGCCGTGCGCGGTTGCCGGCGTGCTGGAGGTGCCGGATGGCCGCTTTCGGCCGTGCGCGTTTGCCGGTTGCGCGCGCATCGGGCTGACGGCGCTCTGGAGACTCTGGATGGCTACTGTCAGCTGTGCACGACTGTCAGCTATGTACGATTTGGCAGCGCTACCAGGAGGCGCTGATACATCTCCTTCTTTCCGTCAGCCTTTCTACCTGGGGAACCTTTTCTCGCCCATGCATTCCCATGCATGCGATTTGACACAGCTGACAGTCGTACATATCTGACAGTGGCACACAGCTGACAGTCGTACATACCTGACAGACCTGCGAGAAATCAAACCTCTTCAGTTGTCTAAATCGACTTAATATGACAAAATTTTAAGTAGAATCAGACGCGTGGGAGGTGGTTGGCGTGCAGGGAATCGTCGATCTGGCAGAACAAAACGGTGGAATGGTGACGTCGGCACAGGTTGCAGCCGCGGGTATTCCACGAGCGCGGATTTCCGATATGGTGAAGGCGGGGGAGCTCGAGCGGGTACAGCGTGGCGTTTACTGTCTTGCCACCGCGTGGGAGGACGAGTTTTTGGCGGCGCAGCTCCGCTTTCCCAAAGGCATCTTCTCGGACGACACCGCTCTCTACCTTCATGGATACACGGATCGAACGCCGTTTCAGCTTGCTATGACATTTCCGCGTTCGTATCGGGCTACAAAGGCCCGCGAGGCAGACATCAGGGTGCGCACGTGCGCTGATGACGTCCTTGACTTGGGGCTCACTGTGGTTAAAACCGCCTACGGCAATGATGTTGAGGCATACGATCTCGAGCGCACGCTCTGCGATGCCGTCCGCGGGCGACGTCTTGTAGACATTCAGGTCGTCAATCCTGCGATGAGGCGGTACGTGCGCAGCAGCGGGAGGAACATTCAGAAGCTGCTGGGATATGCGCGCAAGCTCGGCGTGGAAAAGAAGATACGCAGCTACCTGGAGGTGCTTCTGTGAGAACGAAGAACGCGATGCAGCTCAAGGCGCTCATCCGTAACAAGGCAAAAGAGGAAGGTGTGCCTCCGCAGCTCGTGATGCAGAACTATCTGCTTGAGCGCCTGCTTGAGCGGATATCGCTTTCGCCTTGGCGCGACTGCGTGGTCATCAAAGGGGAATGCTTATCAGCTCGCTGGTGGGCGTTGACAAGCGCAGTACCAAGGACCTCGACACAACCGTACGGGGCTTCGCGTTGACTCACGAGAATGCCGAGCGAGCGTTCCGCGAAATTGCCGCGGTGAGCGTGAAAGATGATTTTGCATTTGAATTCGTGCGTGTCGAGGACATACGGGAGCGGATGAATATCCTGGCATTCGGGTTCATATGGCGGCTGTGTATGAAAAGATGAGCTCGCCGGTCACCGTGGATGCAACCACGGGCGACAGGATTACTCCCGATGCCGTCGAGTATCGATACCCGCTCATGTTTGATGAACGTGCGCTCTCGCTTATGGCCTATCCACTTGCAACCATACTGGCCGAGAAGCTCGAGACTGTAATCAGCAGGGATGTTGCCAACACGCGCCCGCGCGACTATTACGATTTGCATATGCTCTGGCTCGCTAGGCGGGATGAGATGGATCCCGCCGTGCTCAAAGACGCTCTTGCGGCTACAGCGGAAAGGCGCGCCACGAAGGCGGGCATGGGTGGCTATCGTGAGATTATGGAGCGCGTTGTGCATGATGCCAGCATGCAGGGCCGGTGGATGGCATATGCCCATAGGTATCCCTATGTGGGAGACATGACG
>ENA-OQMN01000117-OQMN01000117.1-human-gut-metagenome-genome-assembly--contig:-NODE-117-length-23549-cov-3.491333_pt1 | contig 23549 bp, 24 predicted proteins | sample MGYA00242765_ERZ504861 | MGnify/ENA primary metagenome ERZ504861 (study PRJEB26092, sample SAMD00036417) | human gut metagenome | host: Homo sapiens | study: EMG produced TPA metagenomics assembly of... | reverse complement strand
AGCTGGCCAACATCGACCATCTCGCCGAGGACGCGCGCCAAGGCCACCTCACCGTCAACGGCGACCCACTCGAGCTCGTCCAACTCCGAAGCTTCCGCCAGCAGGAAGCGCCAGCCGCGCCTGCGCTTGGCAACGGGCGTCTCGTCGTCAGGGCATTCCTCGGTGCCCGATGGGTCGGCGTCGTAATGATGGGCGGCAAGCCACAATCCCGTTATTCCAAGCTCGTCGAAGCGCAGTTCGAAGTTCGTGAGTGCGTTCCCTTTCCCTAATGGGCTTGGGGCTGTGAACGACATCGTGTCGAACACGTCGACTCTGCCGTTTCGATACGCCATCTCTATCTTCATTTACCGTTCACCCCGATCTCCCCGGCGTTGCTCTCGTTGGCGTTGTTTCGCTGTTTCCTGTTCCTTGTTTCGGGCGTTTGACGCATGAGCGTTGGCACGCCGCCCGTCATCGTTGGGGCGCGTGCGTGGCTCGCCTTTGTCGGACAGCAGCCCGTACGCGGCGAGCACCTGGGCTGCTTCCCGGATTTCCGTCGCGGCAGCGATGGCGCGAGGGTCGCTGAAGGCTCGTTCCGCTTTGGCCTCCATGGCGCGCGCCTTCGTTATCGCATCCGCACGGTTCGCTATCCCGTACTTCGAGCATGTCTCCAGGGCGCTTGCAAGGTTTTGAAGATCGCCCAGGCTCTCAAGCGCGATCGCATTCCTTGCGGCTTTCAGTACCTCGCGGTTGCTCATGCCTTCGAGGCTCGTTCCGCTGATGCTCCTCCCGACGGCTTGCTTGGTGTAGGCGTACCCGAGCTTGCCTCCGGAAACCTTGCATTTCGGCGTTTCCCTCATGCTGTAGACCCAGTCGTCCCGCCCTCCGCGCGTCGATGCCGGCGAGACCTCGATGCCCAGCAGTCCGAGCACCTGCCTGAACTCGGCATCGCTTCTTGAGAGCTTCTTCGCTATGCCCACGCGGCACCTGATGTCCGATACCCACGAGTAACCGCCTTCTGCGACTATCTCGTGCTCGGCGCGGCTCATGTGGACGTCTTGCCGTTTGGAAGGCATCTTGCGCCCATGCTCTTTCTCTGCAAGCCTCTCGACGCCGCTCTTAGTCTTCGGCTCGTTGGAAAGGCCGCGCAGCCCGCGCGCCCGGGCCATGTCCTGCAAGGCGCGGTTGAGCTCGAGCGGGTTTCTCGTCTGCATCCTGTTGCCGGTTTTCAGGTTGGTGTTGTTCACCACCACATGCGCGTGCGGTATCCCGTTGGCGTTGTCGTTGTGGTATACGATGGCTATCTGATGGTCGCCGAAGAAGCGGAGCGCCCAGTCGCTCGCTATCCCGCGCAGCGCCTCGATGTCGATGCCATCCTCCGGGTCGGGCGAGATGACGTAGTGCTTGTAGGTGCGCGCCTTCCTGCCCTTGCAAGGTGCGTCGTTGCCGAAGGACGCACGCATCCGGTCCATCTCGCGGTCCCATTCGACGGCTTCCTTGCCAGCCTGGTCGTAGCCGCTCATCTCACGTTCGTCCCAGGACAGGTTGAAGAAGTCGCGGGCTATGGCGCGCCCGTTCTTCTCAAGGTATTTCCGGACGTTGCGGCAGCCCGTGTGCCCGGATATCGGCTTCAGTATCGGCATAGGCCGTCACCTACTACGATGGAGCCTTCCAGTTCGTCGATCCGTCCCTCAAGCCTGCGCCGCCCTTCTTCGACCGCATCAAGCTTATCGTTCGCGACGCCGATCTGCTGGACGAAGTAATCCTGTTCGGGAGCTTTCCTGCGCGCCGCGTACGCGATCGCGTTGAGGGCGTGGACGCCCTGGTTGTAATGGCGCCCCCAGCGGACGAGCTCGTAGCGCAGGGCGCCGAGCGTCTTCGCGTCGACGACAAGCACCCTTGACCCCTTTGGGTCTGGGCATGCCGATACGGGAATGCGGATGAGATAGCGCATGTAGGTCGACGGGGCGACGTCGAGGACCGCGGCGTTCTCGTGCAGAGATCCGTAGTCCCGGTCGTCGAGCCTGCAGGTGACCATGTGGGTTTTCGTGGCCATGGGATTCTCCTTTGCAATCGGCGCAGCCGAACGTGGAAGGCGCTGCGCGGTTCGTTTCTTGAGCGAGCCATTGCTCGCCGGGGAGCGGGGGCGGCCCCCGCACGCTTCCTTCCTGCGGCGGCGTCGCCGCTGGGAGGAAGCGGTTCCGAGCCATTGCCCGGCACGACGCCAAAGTGCTTGCAGTCGTTGCGCATCGGCTCGGACAAGCGCTATTCCGGCATGCGTTGGAAAACGTATTACGGAATAGGCTACTTGCTACCTAAGGGGTCGAAGACGCCTCCGATGCATCCATCAGCTTTCGAAGGGCGGCTTGAATCGCCTCGATGCATTTCACGTCGTGCGGCGCGGGCATTCCCTTGAGGTCCTTCGCGTACTTTTCGACGAGTTTCCTTGCCTTGGCCAGCGAGTCGTCGGGTCGCGCTTCCGAAGGGTGGCGGATTGAGAGTAGGGATTGGGTGATATCGCGCTTCGACATGCCGTCGACGTCCATCTCCCTGAAAGCCTTCTCCTGCGCTTGCTTGGGCATGGCGGCGAGCTCCTTGACTGCCGCCGCCGAGACCTTGCCGGCGTTTGCCAGAGGTTTCCAAGAGTCCGACACCGACTTCTCGATCGTCTTCGCCAGAGTCTCGTCGCGCTTGATGGTCTTTCCCGATACCTTGCGCCCCGTCTGCTTCTCGATAATGGAGGCTTTGATGTCCTCGGTGCGCACGCCCGAAAGCGCTGGGTCCGCGTCGCGCATGTTCTGAACCTGCGCGCCGAGGGCGCTCGTCGCAGCGGCGCGCTCCGCCACCGTGAGCTCGCGCACGAAGTAGTTGGCCGCATGAAGCATGGACACCGCCTGCTCGTCGGTTATGCCCTCGACGATGCGGCAGCCCATCTTCCGATAGGCGGGGTTCTTGGCAGCCAGCAGCCTGAACGCGGCGCGGCGCCTATGCCCCGATATGAGCTGCCAGCGCCCGTCCGTCAGCTTGCGCACAAGCGGCAGGTCGGTGAGGCCGTCTTTCTCGATGGATTCCGCCAGCGCCTCGATGGCGGCTTCTTCCATGGAGTAGACGGCGTTTGCCGGGTTGTCTTCGATGTCGTCGATGTCGAGCTCTGCCACTGGGTATTTGCTTCTGGTCTTGGCGCCCGCATCGAGCAGTCCGCTGATGGAGAACCCTGCGGCCACGTCACTTGCCGAGCTCATCGAAGACCTCCTCTGCGAGTGCGGCATAGTCCTTTGCTGCACGGTTCTTCGGGTCGAACTCCACGACCGGCTGCCATTGCCAGCTGCCCTCCATCACCTTCGAGGAAGAGTGGATCACGGTTCGGAGCTGGTCGTTCGGGAAGAAGCGGTCGAGAACCTCTGCGCCCGTTGCCTCGCTGCGCGTCGCGCGGCCGGGAACGCAGGTCCTCAGAATCTTGAAGCGAGGCGTTGGCATTCGCAGGGCGTCGGCGATGGCGCGAGTGGCGTTCACCGTGAGCTCGGTCCCTCGCATCACCGACCCGTCGAGCTTCACGGGCACTATCACCAGCCCGCCGTCCGCTGCGGCGAGGTACGCGTTGAAGGCGAGGCGCTTCATGACGGGCGAGCAGTCGACGATCGCTATGTCGTAATCGCCCGAAGCGTCGTCGAGCGCGAATTTGAGCCGCTGCTCCCGAAGCATAAGCTCGTTCTGGTCGATAAGGTCGATGAGCGACGGCACCATGCTCAGGTTCGGAATCTTGGTTTCGTGGGTCACCTCCTCTACGGGGGCGTTTCCGTAGAGAAGCGATATGGAGTTGCGTCCGGTGGACTCGGCTTCGCCGTAGAGCCCGAAGTAATCGGTCGCCGATGCCTGGGGGTCGAGGTCTATCAACAGGACCCTCTTGCCGTTCTTGGCGAACAGCGTAGCCAGGTTGACGGCTGTGGTCGTCTTGCCGACGCCCCCTTTGTAATTCGAGATGGCGATGGTGTTCATCGCTTCCTCCTTTGCATTCGCGCCCTGGCTGCGCAAGATGTGGAAGGGGCGCAGCCGGGGGTTTCGTAATACGTTTTCATTGTATCAGATACCGTTCGATACTGAACGGTATCTGATACGGCAAGAGCTCCGAAGAAACGGAAAAGCGCCTTCGAACCGCTTTTCCGCGGCAGGTGCAGGATGCCTTCGCATCCTGCCGCAGGGGTTTGGGGACGAGGAGTCCCATGCTCAGCTTCCGCGCCCATATCCGCCGCTTGGACTCATTTGCCGCAGGCGAGCCCGCCGAGGTTGCCCTCGGCGGGCCGCTGCTTGCCCGAAACGGCCCGGAGGTCGCTAGGCCGGATCGGCTGACAGCGCGTTGATGTGGTGGCGGAGCATCGCGCGGCTTTCGCCGATGACCACCATCGAGATGATGTCGAAGCGGACGGACACGTCGGTTTCCTCGTAGCCGGCCATGTAGGCGATCGCGGTGCGCTCGAACTTGGCGCGCTTCGCCTCGGTGCCCGCCTCCGCCGGGAAGCCTGCCTCGGCGCCCGTCCTGGCGTTCACCTCGACGAAGACGACGGCCGCATCGTCGCGGGCGATGATATCGGCGCCGCCTGCCGCGCATTCCCAGCTGGTCTCGAGGATTTCGTAGCCCCTCGACTCCAGGAATCGCTCGGATGCCTTGATTGCCTTGGGCTTGAGTTGCTCTGCGTTCATGATTGACCTCCATCGAATCTTGGCTGGACCCTTTGTCCTGCCTTGCGATTCGAAGGCCGCGCCGCGGGGCGCGCGCCGCAAGGGAGGAAAGCCGAAGGCGTCTTGCCCCAACCCTTTCCGCCGCAAGTTTCCCTAATCTTTTTCAGTCCTGCCCTCTGAATATCCTGCAAAAGAATTCGGGAAAGTTTCGGCGCCCTTGCGGCGCGGGCCCCGTTGCGCGAATGTGGCGAATCCAAGGAAGGCGAAGGGCCTTTGCCGGTTCGGGGCAACCGCTGCTCGCAGAAAAACGCCGCAAGGGTCTCGGTCAGCCGCGTCCCATCTGCTCGATCAGGGCATCCTCCTCGTCAAGCGGACTCTCGACGTCGGCGATTCCGAGGAAAAGGTCGCATAGCAGCTCGACCCTCGCCTCGAGCTCGTCGCCGAGATCGCCCGTGTTGCGCAGGCGGCTCAGCTCGCCGACGACGGCGCGCATCTCGTCGCGAAGCATCTTGAACGTGCGGACGTCCGGGACGATGGTGAACTCCTTGTCCTCGATCTTTGCCATGATGTACTCCTGCTGCGTGACTCCGGCTGCCTTCGCGAGAAGCTCGATGCGGTGTCTCTCCTCGGGCGAGCAGCGGAACGCCTTCGAGATGGTTCGCTTGCGGTGGCTGTTCGGGCAGGGCATCAGAATCCGCCTCTTTCTTCTTCGAGCTCGTTGGCCATGTCGTCTTGCACATTCGGGAACAGGTGGGCGTAGCGGAAGGTGATGTCGGTCGCCTCGTGCCCCATGCGGTCGGCGATGGCGAGGGCGGTGAAGCCCATGTTGATGAGCAGGCTCACGTGGCTGTGCCTCAAATCGTGCACGCGTATCTTTTTCACGCCGCTCGCCGCGCATCCTCTCTGCATCGCGTGCGATATGTAGTGCTTCGACACGGGGAACAGGCGATCGCCCTCGCCAATCTCCGGATGATGGTTCGCGTAATCGCGCACCTCGTCGGCAAGGAAGCGCGACAGCTTCACGGTTCGCACCGATTTGGGCGTCTTCGGGTCGGTTATCACGTCGCGGCCGCCCAGCCTTTGGTAGGACTTGTCGATGCGCATGGTCGATTTCTTCCAATCGAACGAGTCCCGCGTGAGGGCCAGGAGCTCTCCCTCGCGGATGCCGGTCCAGTACAGCACCTCGAAGATCACGAACGCGCGTGGATCGTCCATCGCGGCGTCGGAGAACCTCAGATACTCGTCCTTGGTCCAGAAATTCATCGTGCGGGCTTCCTTGCCGCCCATCTTCACGGTTCTCATCGCGGGGTTGGGGCTCAGCCCGTAGTACCTCTCCGCGTGGTTCAGGATGGCGGTGAGCTGGTTGTTGAGCGTTCGCAGGTACGTGGCGCTGTAAGGCTTGCCGTCGTTTGCGTCGGGCGCCATGAGGGCGTTTTGCCAGCGGACGATGTCGATGGTGCGTATCTCGTCCATCTTCTTGTTCGCGAAGAAGGGCAGCACCCTCGATTTGATCGCGTACTCCTTCTGCCGCCAGGTGTGCTCGCGCAGCCTGGGGCGCAGATCGGCTTCGTAAACCTTGAAGAAATCGCCGAACGTCATCTCCATGGTGCAGCCTGCGCTGGCTATGAACTCGTCCTCCCAGGCCTGCGCCTCTTCCGCCGACGCGAACCCGCGCTTGCATTTGTGCACTTCGTTGCCGAACTTGTCCTTGCACCTGAATTGCGCGAGCCAGGTGCCGTTTTTGGCTAGCTTTACGCTCATCTCCAACCTCCCTTCGGCTTGATGTATAGCTCGTCCAGAAGCTCGCAGCTCACGCGGCCCGGGATGGTCCTGCAGCCCTTTCTCTCCATCTCGCGGTTCAGCTCGCGGATAAGCTCGTAGGCCTTCGTCCTTCCGATGTGCAGCTTCTCTGCAACTTCGCGGGCGCCGATGAGTCGTTTCGGATTCTCGGACATTTTTCCTCCTTACAGTTCAATAGCGAACGGTGCTTAACGCGAATCGTAACCGTTCAATATCGTGCGGTCAATATCAAACCGTTCAGAAACGTGCTATTATTTCCGCGTTATGTTCAATCGTCCGTCCGAAAAGGGCGCCTTCAGGAGGCTGTATGGGAACCGGCGAACTCATCAGGAAGTACCGCAAGATGCGGGGTCTAACCCAAAGCGAGCTCGCGGAGAAGTGCGGTTTGACGGATTCGGCGATCAGGAACTACGAGCTCGGCAACAGGACGCCTGGGGAGGACCAGGTGAAAGGAATCGCATCGGCGCTTCACGTTGCGCCCGAATCGCTTTTCGACGTTCCCGTGGCCACGGCGCGCGAGGCCTTGGAGCTCATTTTCAGGATCGACGAGGAGTTCGGCCTCAAGCCGAAAGAGATCGGCGGCGAGCTCGTCCTGGCCATCGACCCGTCGTCGAAGAAGGCGCCCAAGCTCGCCCAGGCGCTAAAAGCTTGGCTCGCGCAGATTGATTCGGAAAAGTCCGGCGAAATCACCGCCGAGCAGCTCGCCGAATGGAAGGCGAAATTCGGGGCTTAGCAAGCCACTTTGGGAATGATTGCGAATCACTTTCAGTGGCGAAAGTCGCTATTTTCCGTTGTTGCAAGGGGCATTTTGAGGCTGAAATCGGCTCGATTTTCGATTTGTCATCCCCTCAATTTGACCTGGTGTTTTACTTAAGTACCGCTGAAAAATGCCCAGTGATTCGCGATTGATTCGAATCACCCTCAAACAGCGCGACAATCGCCAAAACACTCGTCGCAGGTGGTTTGGCGATTGTCGCTTTTTCGCCATTCTGTCGCATGGTCGCCATAGGGTGTGACGAATATCGAATCCATAGAATGACAACGAATCAAAATACCTGCTCAAAGGCATAAAAATACCCCGGAAACTTACGCTTCCGGGGTGGAATCATTCTCGTGTTTTGCAAGTGGCTTGATTCGACATGACCCTCAATGGAACTTTATGAGCCATGGTGAATCATTGCAGGTGGCTTTGCAAAATTAGCCTAGGGTCACTCCCACTCGATCGTCGCGGGCGGCTTGCTCGTAATGTCGTACGCCACGCGGTTCACGCCGGGGACCTCGGCCACGATGCGGCCGGAGATGCGCGCGAGCACCTCGTAGGGCAGGCGCGCCCAGTCGGCGGTCATAGCGTCGCTCGACTCCACGGCGCGCAGGATCACGGGACGCGCGTAGGTGCGCTCGTCGCCCATCACGCCCACGCTCTTGATGTCGGGCAGCACGCAGAAGTACTGCCAGCAGGAATGCTCGCTGTTGCGCTCGCCGGTCTGCTCGAAGAGACGCTGGTTGTACGCATCCAGTTCCTCACGCACAATCGCGTCGGCGTTCTTCAAGATCTCTAGCTTCTCCGGGCTCACCGCACCGATGATGCGAATTGCCAAACCCGGGCCCGGGAACGGCTGACGGTACACGATGTGCTCGGGCAGCCCCAGCGCCAGACCCAGCTCGCGTACCTCGTCCTTAAAGAAGTGATCGAGCGGCTCGATCAGGTCGAAATGCACGCCCTCGGGGAACGGGATCAGATTGTGATGGCTCTTGATGGTTGCCGTCTTGCCGCCCGTCTTACGCGCGCCGCTCTCGATGATGTCGGGGTAGATCGTCCCCTGCGCCAGGTACTTCACCGGGCGGCCATCGGACTCCAGATCCTTTGCAACCGCGAAGAACTCATTCCAGAACTGCGTGCCGATGATGCGGCGCTTGGCCTCCGGATCGGTCACGCCGTCGAGCAGCTTGGCATAGCGTGCTTCAGCATGCACATGCACGAAGTCGACGTCGAACTGCTTGGTGAAGACCTCCTCCACCTGCTCGGGCTCGCCCTTGCGCAGCAGCCCGTGGTTGATGAACACGCAGGTCATCTGCCGCCCCACGGCACGTGCGCCCAGGGCTGCCACCACGGAGGAGTCCACACCACCGGAAAGCGCCAAAATCACGCGGTCCTCGCCCACGGCCGCACGGAACTCGCTCGTCATGGTCTCAACCAGGTTGTCCATGGTCCAGGTGGCCTCAAGGCCGCAGATGTCGAACAGGAAGTTATGCAGAAGCTGCTGCCCGTACTCGGTATGCTTGACCTCGGGATGGAACTGCGTGGTGTAGATGCGGCGCTCGGCGTTTTCCATCGCCGCCACCGGGCACACGTCGGTTGCCGCCGTCACCTCAAAACCCTCGGGCACCGCACTCACGGCGTCGCGATGGCTCATCCACACGGTCTGCTCGATCGGCGTCGCGTTGAACAGCGCGCTCTCGCGGTCGCGCGTGATGGCGGCAGGGCCATACTCGCCGATCTCGGAGTGCCCCACCTCGCCGCCGAGCGTCACGGCCGTGATCTGATGACCGTAGCAGAATCCCAGGATCGGCAAGCCGAGCTCATAGATAGCGGGGTCGATCGTGGGGGCATCCTCGGCATACACGCTCGCCGGGCCGCCTGACAGGATCAGCGCAGCCGGCGCCATCTCGCGAACCTCGTCGGCAGAGATATCACACGGCACGATCTCCGAGTACACATGCAGGTCACGCACGCGACGCGCGATGAGTTGCGCGTACTGAGCGCCGAAATCGAATACCAGGACCTTCTGATCAGCCTGGTTGCATCCGCCTTGCGACATATGTCTCCCCTCGTCGTTCACCGGAAAGCCCGGCACGTGGCACCCCCGCGGGCGCGCTCATTTGCATCGTTCGCATACATCATACATGCCCGCACGCACCCCTTCCCCTGCACCCAGCGCGCGCACAGGAATACCGCGCCGCGTCCCAGCCCCTCGCACGCGCATATGTGCACAGGCGCAACCAACCGCCCACCGTGCGCAAAATCCATCCAAGCCAACACGCGGCCTTGGCATACAATATGCGCGTCGAGAGAACCGGAGCCCCATGAAGAACATCCTGCTCATAGCCACCGGCGGAACCATCGCCTCCGCAGAAGACGGCAACGGCCTGTCCCCCGCCCTCACCGGCGACGGAGCTCGCGCGCAGCGTCCCGCAGATCCACGGCCTCTGCCACCTCGACGTGGTGCAGCCCATGAACATCGACAGCACCAACATGCGACCCGCCGACTGGCTTCGCATCGCCCAGCTTATCCAAACGCACTACGACGCGCACGACGCCTTCATCATTCTGCATGGCACCGATACCATGTCCTACACGGCAGCCGCCCTCTCCTACCTCATCCAGGACAGCCCCAAGCCCATCGTCCTCACTGGATCCCAGCAGCCCATGGGCCATCCCTTCACCGACGCCAAGCTCAACATCTACCAAAGCCTGCTGTATGCGCTCGACGACCGCTCGCACGACGTCGCCATCGTCTTCAGCGGCAAGGCGATCGCCGGCACCCGGGCGCGCAAGCAGCGCACCATGAGCTTCAACGCGTTCACCAGCGTCAACTATCCTGCACTTGCCTACCTCCGCCAGAATCGCATCATCCGCGGCGAGATGACTGAACTGCACGGAGCCACCACGGTGCAGCCGCAAGGAAACGATGCTGAACTCCATACCTCCGAGCCCCATTGCCCGCACTTCTACACCTCCCTCAACGAACGCGTCTGCACGCTCAAGCTCACTCCGGGCCTCACCCCGCGAGTGTTCGACCTCATGCGCCCCGACTACGACGGCATCATTCTCGAAACGTTCGGCATGGGCGGCGTGCCGGAATACGGCAGCGAGGATGCCTCGTTCAAGCACGCCATCTTCGACTGGGTCGATTCGGGCCGGACGATCGTCATGACCACACAGGTGCCGGAAGAAGGCCTTGACCTCGGTGTTTATGAAGTGGGACGCGCCTACGCAAACCACCCGGGTATTCTCAAGGGCGGTGATATGACCATCGAGGCGCTGGTCGCCAAGACCATGTGGGTTCTCGGGCAAACCCGCGACACCGAATCGATGCGCGAGCTCTTCTACCGAACCGTCAATCACGACCGCGTCGATCGCGCCTAGCACGACCTTCCGAATCGCCGCCGCTGCCCCCTGCGCACTTTGACCCAACAGCTTGAACGCGAGTCGAACCGCAAGGACTCCATGCCCGGGCGGCGGCTTACCCTCATTTCTTATCATGCATCGCCTGACCGTCCTTTCTGTGATTACCTGCTTATCTTATCCAGTAAACCCATATATATCTGTTTTTCTCACCTGCGTAGCATGGTGAAGTTCCTATGATTCTCCCGGAGGTGTAAAGTTCAATTTACACCGCAGCGCACCGTCCTCCTCAAGATGTAAATCGCCCTTTACGACTGAGAGAAAGGCACGTTGAGTCACTCATGGCTATCACTATTCAACAGACGCTCGGCGAGCGGATTCGGGCGCAGCGCGCAAAGACCGGACTCTCCAAGGTCGACTTCTCCCTGCAGCTGGGCATCAGCCGCGTTTCCCTCGATCTCATCGAATCCGGCCGCGCCAACCTCAAGCTCAGCACACTCAACCAACTCGCATCAAACCTTGGTGTTGAGCCTTGGGAGCTCATTATGCCTCTCGACGCGAAATGCGGCATGAATCGCAAAGCGCAATAGGCACAAACCGCGGGCGGCAAGCCCGTCGCATGCTGTGAGCCTGCCGTCCGCAGCACGCAGCCCTGCTGAATGTCACACCCCGCGCATCCGATTACCGTGACGTCATCGCTCGCCTCCTGCAACCCTGAGCGAGTAAGTTGGCATGCATGGCTTACCGGCAAATAGCGTCCTCCCTGATCGCATACCCCACGTGCAAGCGCTTGAAGAGTCGACGCACACGGCGAAAGCACTCGTGACCCGTATACTCCAGGCGCAGCACCATCGGCAGCTGATGAGGTCTCTCCAGACGGAAGAATCCGAGCAGACTCTGCATGCCAGCGGCATCCACAGCCGCCTCGATCCGGTGCGGCGTGTGCTCGAAGCACCAATCGGTGAGCGGACCATCGCTTTCCTGCACCACCGACAAACCTCCCTCCGGCGTTACCATGCAGCCAACACGCAGCTTTTCCTCGCCCGCCGCATCCTCAAACAACACTGCTCCGCATTCAAACACATCACGCATTGCTCCTCCTGTTCCACCGCACACCTTTATTGCACTCAGTGTAACAAGAATAAGAACGTCTGTTCGTGAGAACTTATGTCCGTTTTTTATGGAGGCAGACGGGGAATGTCCGCGCGATGTGGTAGTGGCAGCAATTCCCGGCACCCATGCTCAAACCGGAACTCCCAATACCCCAAAACAGAGATCAGTTCGACCCTTCTTGGCAAGCCGCTACGCCTTTCGCGCAGCTTGCTAAAACCGCATCTCCTAACGGCGCCGCCCCGTCTAACGCAGGCTTAAGCCGCCCGCGCGTGAAAGCAAGACCCCGATAAGTGGTCTGGTTTTCCGAAAAGCACAGGGCAGCCAGCCGCAAATGGGCTGGAACAGCCCCAGCCTCAAACTACGAAAACCGCAATCTATCTGCAGCGGTAACCTTGTTGGGCGGAACCAGACCATGCATAAACGCCACGATATTGTCGACAGCCATGTCGCCCATGCGCAAATTTGCCTCGGTAGTAGCCGATCCAATGTGGGGCGTTACGAGAACGTTGGGCATCTCCAGCATGGGATGCTTCGAAGGTCGCTCGAAATCGAACACATCCGTGGCATACCCTCCCAAATGGCCGGATGCGAGCGATTTCTCCAGCGCCGCCGTGCGGACAATGCCCGCTCGTGCCGTGTTGACCAACAATGAGCCCTGCTTCATACGCCGCAGTTCACGGGCTCCTATCAGATTAAGCGTCGCAGAGGTAAGGGGGACGTGGATCGTCACAATATCCGATGCGGCGAGAAGGTCGTTCAGGCTGGTATACAGTAAGCCAAACTTGCCAGCCTCATCTCGTTGGACAATATCGTTACCCAAGATATCCATGCCGAACCCCATCGCACGGCTTGCCACCGCAAGACCAATGTTGCCCACCCCGATAATCCCAATCGTCTTACCGAAGAGGCTGCGGCCCGGTATCTTATTCCAAACACCGCCCTTGAGTTCGTTGATGCTCTGCGTGAGCTTGCGTGCCAAATCAAGAATCAAGGCGAACGTCAGGTCGGCAGTCTCCTCCTTATTGGCGCCCGGTGTGTTGGCAACCGTGATATCATGCGCTTCGCATGTCGGAAAGTCGATATTGTCCAGTCCCCCACCATGGCGAACAATAAACTTTAGCTTGGGCAGCTTGGCAATTGCGGCAGCGGTCAGTTCATCATTACCCAAAATGAGCACATCCGCCCCATCGGCATGCTTCACTATTTCCGCAGGGGTCATGGGACGCCCAAGCGGATTTAGCCGAACTTCGCATCCCGCCTCTCTCAAACGAGAAACAGGACGCTCGTTAAACACGCCGAACGTCACGGAACACGATGCAACGACAAGGCCTCTGGGCACGCTCAAAGCCTCCTACCGAGATGTCTCGAACAAAGCCGAAAGGTAACGCGCCACTCCCGACTCATCGCAAGAACTCGTTAGATGATCGGCGGCTTCCCTACAGGAAGAAACCGCGTTCGCCATAGCGACACCATCGCCAGCAGCGCGCAGCATGGTAATATCATTTTCATTGTCCCCGAATGACACAACATCCGATCGCCCAACATGCAATAATCCACAAAGCCAATTAAGCGCCGCGCCCTTGCTCGCACGAGCATCGGTCACCTCAACATTGCATTTCAATGATGTTGTTCTGGCCAGTCCCGGCAAATCATCGACCGCACGCCACACTTCGTCACGCTCCGCGAACGTATGGAAAAACAAGTTGAGACGGCACACCGGCCCGACACGCTGCAACAGTTCCCCCGGTTCGCCATCGTAGATAGTGCGGCCAGCACGGATAAATGCCCTAGTCGGTCCATTCAAGTCAACTGTATCTATGTATCCAAACCTGCTCTGCTGCGTGTATACACGCGAGTCGGCAAATATATCGAATGTAACCGGCAAGTGACAAACACGTTTGTACAGGTCGAGCACAATGCGTTTGTCGATGGTGGTCTTCTGGATGATTTCCCGCGTGCAGGCATCGAATATCAGAGCGCCGTTGCAGCAGACCGCATGGCTCACCGACGGATGCGCCAGGATCTCTTGCGGAATATCGGCGATATTGCGCCCGGTGCACGGGACAAACAGGACGCCACGCTCACGCATGGCGTCCATAATCCGCGCGTTTTCGGTCGTAATGGTTTTCTCGGATGTTAAGAACGTTCCGTCCAAATCGGAGAAAACCAGCTTAACCATAACGCTTCCCTTCAAGCCTACTGAACAACAGCGCCCGTTTTTGCCGAGCCGACCGACGCAGCATACCGCGCCAACAGCCTGCCGCCATTATCGTGCACCACGGGCTTCCATGCCTGCCCTCGACGTGCAAGCTCCTCGTCCTCAACCGCGACCTCGATAAGATTGCGCGTCAAATCGATGGTGATGATGTCGCCGTTTTCAACCAAGGCGATGGGAGCACCCTCATACGCCTCCGGGCACAGATAGCCAACCGAGAGACCACCCGAGGCGCCAGAGAAACGGCCGTCGGTGATCACCGCTGAATCGGGAATGCCCTTCATGATCTCGGTAACGCGGTGAAGCTCCTTCATGCCCGGGCCGCCCTTAGGGCCCTCGTAGCGAATAACTACGCCCGTACCGGGCTTGATGGCACCTTCGTTATAGGCGGAAAACGCCTCCTCCTCCGAGTTGAAGACCATCGCAGCGCCAGACCAGACATGCTGGTCGACAGGGACGGCGCTCGTCTTTACCAATGCGCCTTCGGGAGCAAGGTTGCCATACAGCACCTGAATACCGTTGGCGATGGAGGCAGGGTCATCCTGTGTACGGATGACCAGCCGATCAATCTCAATCGGCTCGGCAAGGTTCTCCCCCATGGTCTTTCCCGTGACGGTTTGAACATCCGTGTCGAGACACGGCTCGATAGTTTTGAGCACCGCGGGCACGCCTCCTGCTTTATACAGGTTGATGCACGAAATATCGCCGTTGGGAACAACATTGCACACGACGGGCGTCTGAGACGTCACCTCGGCAACCTGCGACCAGGTACAGCTCAGGCCCAGCTCATCGGCAAGCGCAGGGAGATGGATGAGGGCGTTGAGCGAGCCGCCGATGGAAGCCAGCAGCTTTACCGCGTTGTCAAGTGCACCCTGCGTCATGATATCGCGAGGCTTGACGTCGCGGCGTACCATGTCCACCACCGCAACCCCCGTGCGCCGTGCGGAAAAACGGCGCTGACTGGTGGAAGAAGGCCATAGCGCACCCTGCGGGAGCATCATGCCCAAGCCCTCGGCCAAACAGCCCATGGTATTTGCCGTGCCCAAGAACGGACACACGCCTGGACCGGTGTAATACTTAAGCGTCCCCTCAATGACCTCTCGCTCAGTTGCCTCTCCCGCCAAGAATCGCGCGCGCAACGCCTTTGACTCCGATGGCTTGATCTCGTCGTAGCACGGACCGCTCGTTACGAGCGCCGACGGCAGGTTGATGCGCGCTGCCGCCATAAGCATGGCCGGGATGATCTTGTCGCAGCTGCCCAAATAGACAACACCGTCAAAACAGCCTTCGCCTACGATCATCCGCCTCGCAGGAATCAGCGATAATCTCACGATGTGGCAGGCAGTAGCGCATGCCGGCATGGCCCTGGGCGATACCATCGCACATGGCGATCGTATTGAACTCGATGGGCTCGCCGCCGCTCAAGCACGCCCTTCTTGACCTCCTCAGCCAACTTGCGCAGAGGTTCGTGACCGGGGCAGACCTCGTTCCAACTGTTTGCAATCGCAATCAGCGGCTTGTCAGGATCTTGGAGCGAATCAACGGAAACGCCAGCGGCCGCCAAATGAGCCTTGGAAATCGCGCGCTGAAACGGCTCCAGCTTGTCTATAGCACGCTGCATGAGGGTTCACCTTTCTTCACAAGCACAACGGGCGGCACTGAAGGCGCCGCCCGTCTGCAATCTGCAGTGACGTCCTTACATCTCTTCGTACTCGGCAGCGTAGGCCTCGATCTTCTCCATGGTGATCTTCTTTTCAACCACGTACCACACAGCGATGAAGGCAACGACCAGCAGCGGAACGATGACTAGCGCGTGCTCGGAGATGCAGCTCCAGAAGATGATGGCCGTCTGGGTCAGCGACGGGCCTGCCATGGAGGCGATCTGGCCGTCGAACGCAAGGCCCGCAGACTGAGCGAGATCGGTCATAAACGGTGCGGCAAAGGTGCCGGCATACAGGATCGCCGCCATAACCGGAATGGAGATGAGGATCGAACGGAACACGTTTCCGCGGCACAGGGCGACAACGAGGGCGACACGGAAGGTGACGACCGCGAGATCGGCAAGCGGCATCATGCGGTTACCGGGCAGGATGAAAGCCATAAGGATGGTAACCGGAATCATGATGAGCGCCGTGGTGATGACCTCGGGATTACCTACGACAACCGCAGCATCGAGACCGATGGACAACGCCCGACCGCCGAATTTATCGGTAGTGAATTTCTGAGCCGCAGCGGAAATGGGCATCAGACCCTCAACGAACATGGCAGTCATCTTGGGCATGAGCACCATGACAGCAGCCACGTTGATGCCGGTGAGGAAAATCTGATCAAAGGGGAACAGCGCCAGGGCACCCATAGCACAGCCAAGGATAAAGCCGAGCATCATCGGGTCACCGAATACGCCGAGATATTTCTGCACGCCCTTGATGGAGAAATTAACCTTGTTCAGACCAGGAATTCGATCGATGAGCCAGTTAACGGGCGCCGCGATGATGATAGACGACGTATAGGAAATAGTGGGCAGCGTCACATCCGGAATACCGAAGAAGTGCTCGATAAGCGGCTGGGTCCAGTCGGCGAACTTAAACGTCATGACGGCAGTGATGGCGGTAGCCACAAGCGCCCAGACGATGTTGTTCGTCACGAAGAAAACGAGGATGCCCACAATCATCATGTGATGATAATTCCAGATGTCGACATCCATGGTGTTGGTCTTCTTAAGAACCAGCATGAGGATGTTGATGCCTAAAATCTCGAAGACGAGGAAGGCGACGATGGGAGATGCCCAAGTCACAGAGGAAATGGCACCCCAGCCCACATCGGTTACGTCGAGATTGAGTCCAAAGTTGCTAACCATGGCCGCAGCTGCCGGGCTTACGGCAGACTTCAGCAAGTTCACCAACAGGTTGATTCCCACAAAACCGCAGGTAATGGTGATGCCGCTCTTGAATGCCTTGGAAATCGGGAGACGGAAAATCAATCCGATAATCAAGATGATGAAAGGAAGCATGACATACGCGCCAGCACCGATAAGCGTCTGGAAAACCGCGTATGCACCCTCGAGAATCGCATCCATGTTGCTCCAATCATGTACTGAAAAACAATGGGGCTATGGCCTCGCGACGGCCGGTGCGGACCGGCCGCTATTGAAGCGCATCCACGATTTTCTGCAGCACAGGCTCCTCATTGATACCTGTGAGCAGCGCGATCGCCATGATGCACGGCGTCGTAACATCGGGGTCCTTAAACTTGCCCGACGTAACGACCAGGTCATAGTCGTTGGCCTTGTCGTGCAGCTCAAGCATCTTGCACTGGGTGACCTGGATGTCCACGCCGTGATCGGCACAGTAGTCCTTCACCTTTGCCGCCACGACAGTCGAGGTAGCAACCCCGTTGCCACATGCGATGAGTACGCGCTTTGCCATTACAGTTCCTTTCTCGGAAATATCTGCGCGATGCCTACTCTCGCGCAAAATGCCAATATGGGGTGCAACCTACACCAGCTGACTTCCCACGAGTGCAAATGCCTCCTCAGCCGATGCGGCAGCAACAACCCGCTCAATCAGCTCCTGGTTCTGCACGAGCGCAATGACCTTCTGAAGCATCTCCAGATGAGCATGGGCCTCGGTGAGGGCAAGCATGCATACCAAGGAAACCTCGCAGGTCGACTCGGGATCATCCATGCGACGCCACGAGACAGGGTGCTCCAAAACGCCCATGCAAATCGCCGGCTTGTTGACGTTCGATGTATCGCAATGGGGCATCGCAACGTTCATGCCGCCCATGTCGAGCGCTGTGGGATACTCCTTTTCTCGCTCGAGGATGGCGTTAGTAAAACTATCCTTCGCATACCCCTGGCGCTCGAGTTCGCCCGCGAGCGCACGCTCGACTCCTTCCGTAGTTAGCCCTTCCCCCGATATACGCATAACGAGGGAGCTGTCAAACGAGATAGCTGTCATGGAATGTTCCTCTCCTTGTGCCGCATCGACACCCTTACCAATCGACACTCATTTCAAGTCGCTTGACCGACGCCGCAAGTTTGGACGCATTGCGCGCAACGATGTCTTCCGGATCAAAAATGCCCGACCCGATGCCGGCATACGTTGCTCCCCTATCGAAGTACGCCTGCACGTTATCGACGGTTACGCCGCCCACTACCATGAGGGGAAGCTTGCCCAAGGGGGCCTGGACCGCTTTTACGTATTCCGGACCAAGCTGACCGGCGGGAAACACCTTGACGATATCTGCACCCATATCGATCATCCGCTTTATCTCGGATGGACTGAAGGCCGAGGGAACCGTAACGATCTGGTTCTCGCGTGCGAGGGCGAATATATCCCGCTCGAACATGACGGGGCTCAGCATGAACTCCGCTCCAGCATCAATGGCGCGCTTGGCAAGGTCAAGCGTCAGCACGGTGCCGGCACCAACATGGAGCTCATTTCCGAACTCGCGGCGGAGCGCCGCAATGGACTCCATGGCTGCAGGGGAATTGCTCGCCACCTCAATGGAATTCAACCGTGTACCGACAAGCTGCTCAGCAAGACATAGCACCTGGGCCGTCTCGTATCCACGGAGAATAACCGTCACTTTAGGAAGAAGCATGTTTCCCATGTCCTGACCCTCCATGTTGTGGTGTACGTTAAGCAGATACTATTACGTATCTTTTTTACTTTCAAAGAACCTTTTCGACACTATTTCTTCATAAATGTATTGCAACAATTTCGCTCTGATACCTTCCCATTTTCGCCTTAATAAACGGACTACTTCTCTCCGATTGACACTTTATGCCTGATAGATAGGGCATCAGATCTAGAATTGGAATCATATACCGTGCACAAAACAGAAGATATGCCCCCAACAACTGATAGCGCTCTCGTTATATTGAAATGAATATTTTCTTAGCTATTTTGAATATATTTTCTTTTTTACTAAGATGCCTTCACTTAAGCTTCACATCTTGAGATACAATTCGATGTGTCCGTCGATCGAAGTGAGGACTCATGCGATACGGAAGCAGAATTGCCGAGCAGCGCATTTCAAGGGGCTGGAGCAGGGAGCAACTCGCTCAGAACCTCAACGTTAGCCCGGAGCTTATCGAGCAGTGGGAGTCAGGCGCGTGCTTTCCGGACAAAGCCAACCTGCTCAGCCTTTCAATTGCACTCGAATCCGGTGTGAAGCGGCTCCTCATCGACGACGTCGACGAGCTGACGCGTCTCATCTCCATTACGCAAGTACGGGAAACGGTATGTATGGCCGCACTTGCCGCGGTACTTGGATCCTGCTCGCTTGCCCTTGTAGCCGTTCAAGCCACTTCGCCCGAGCTGACAAGCATCGTTGCGAATGCCGTCAAGCTCACACTTGCCGCAGCGTTTTTCGTGGTCATCCTATTCCGCAGATCGAGACCGGCGCTTCAAGCACGGTCGTATTCCGATGCGCTTGAAATCATCAACGGCCCCCAGACCACGTTCCCCCTCGTACGAGCTGCAGGCAGAAATCCGCGCGTGGCCGTCATCCAGTTCATCCTCGGCGCGTGCATCGCACTCGCCCTCATCATTACACTTGGAGTCCTCGTGCCCGAAAGCAACCTGCCCTGGGTCATGCTGTAGCACATCACGAACAACCGCACGAGAAAACGTCATCCGAGCTGCGCAGATCCCAATATACCGTGCACCTCGACCCGCACCGCAGCCAACGCCCAAACCTGCGCCTCAGCCCGCGCCCCGGCCCGCATCTCAGTCGTGAAACCGGGCCTTTACCGCGAGGGGCTCGGAGGCAAACACCCGCTCGACGGCAGCGCGATACTCATCGACCCGGCGCGTTTTCCGCACCGCTCGATGCACCGCGAGCGGGTCGGCGAACGCGCATTTGGCGTAGAACCACCACTCCTTCATGCGAAACACCGCGTTGCCGCCGATCTCGGCCTCGTAGGCGCAAAACAGCTTGTCATGGAACCGCTTGAGCTCATCGGCCGTAGCCGGCGCCCCGCCGCGCACCATGCGCACCAGCGCTGGATTGGCCAAAACGCCCCCGCCCCAGCATCACATGACGCGTTGCCGGATACGCCGCTCGCAGCGCATTCACGTCCTCAACCCTAAAGATGTCCCCGTTGTACGCCACCGGAAACGGCGCACGCTCCAGACTCCGCCCATAGGGCTCCCAACGCGGCACCCCCTGGTACCGGTCCTGCTGCACGCGCGGGTGCACGATGAGCTCCGCCAACGGACAGCGGCAATACCCCGCAAGAATCCGCTCGTACTCACAGTCGTCGGCAATGCCGAGCCGCGTTTTCACCGACACCGGAATCGGCGAACGCTCGCACACCTCGTGCAAAAACGCCTCGACTCCCTCGGGGTCGCGCAGAAACCCGGCGCCCTTCCCCTTGGCCGTCACCGTCCCCGACGGACACCCCAGGTTCAGATTGACCTCGCGATACCCCATCTCGGCAAGCAGACCTGCCGCCCACACGAACTCGTCGGCGTTCTTGGTCAGCAGTTGAGGCACCACCTCGAAGCCCCGGTTCACCTCCGGGTCGAGCTCTTTGAACGCACCCTTGCCGAACGCCGACCCCACGCGCGGCGGAGCCAGGAACGGCGTGTAGTAGCGGTCGAGCGCACCGAAGCACGTCGCGTGCACCCGGCGGAACACATGTCCGGTGATGCCCTCCATCGGGGCCAGCGACCAAATCATCGGCATCCTTCCTCATCAGCACGAACGCGCGCATGCCCTTGGGCGCGGCCCGAGCAGCAGCACCGCACGCAAACGGTATCACCGCGTCGCGCAGCGGTCGTGTCCAGTCCGTAAGCCCCAGCGACCGTCGGCCGCTGCTGGAGCAGCAGCGCTGCTGCTGGAACGGCAACGTTGCTGCTGCCAAAGCGGCAACGTCCCGGCCATTGGCAGCGTCCCGGCGCCGCCAACAAACTCGGCAAACCAGGCGAAGCGAACGCCACGGCAATCAGCCGCATATGCAGCCACTCCTGCGGCAGCCTCCCGGAGCCGCGCATCGAATACTACCCCATTTCACCCCTCGATGCGGCCGTGCAACGCCCATGCCGAAGCGCGCAAGGCCAATAAAGCCGCCCGAGAGCCGATGCCGAAGCACGGGGGCCGTCGCGGCAGTCCGAAAACCGATGCCGGCGCACAAAAACGGCGCGCCGACCACCCAAGGTCGACGCGCCGCATGCGCAGATATTGTCACGATCGTCCGACGGTCACAGATCATTCGGGCTGGCAGGCAACGCCGGCAAGCACACCGCCACACCGGCATCCAAGACCACCAGCTCGCGCAAACACCGACGGCACAGCGGACACGGCTGCCGGCGAGCACCAGCCGCAGTAAGCGATCGGCACCAAGCACTGGCAAGCTCCCGCCGCAGCAACCCGGCGGACGCAACCGCCGGCAAGCACGCCGCCGCCGAGCACCAGCCGCGATGCCCGATCCTTACCCGACCGCCGGCGCTCCCCCGCCTGCTACCTGCGCTTCTTGAGGCCCACGCCGAGCGCCGCCAGCGCTGCTCCCGCCGCGGACGCAACGCCGGCAAGCGCTGCAGCGTCCCCGGTTGCAGGCAGGCCGCCCTTCGAGCCGCCCTTCCCCGCCGCGGAGCCCGTATCACTCGTGCCGCCAGCACCAGCCGACGATCCGCCTGTCGACGTCCCGCCGCCCGGCTTCACCGCCGAGGAGCCGCCGCTGCCCGCGTCCGGCGTCCCCGGCTCGGGCTTCTCCGGCTCGGGCTTCTCCGGCTCCGGATCCGGATCGGGCATACCGGTTGCCGGGAGCACGACCGTCTGCACGTCCGTGTAGGTCTTGCCCTCGAACTCGACCGTTGCCGTGTACACGACCTTGCCGTCCTCGGTTGCCGTCGGCTCGGTGCGCTCGCTGGAAACCGTCGCGTCGACAACCATCGGCTCGGCGCCCGCGCTGTGCTTGAACGTCGCGCGCGCAGACGCGTAATCCTCGGCCCAGCTGAACGTCGGCTCCAGGTACACCCCAACCGTGGCGCCCGGCGCAACGTCCGCAATCGCAACATCGCGGTACACGATGCGCGCATTCGTCCCCTCATACAGCAGCCCCAGGGAACCGTCGGCCTTCTCGGTCAGGCACGAATAGCTGTATGCCGCGCCGCCCGTGGTCACATCGTGCCGATACTTCCACACGATGCTGCCGTCCTGCTGCAGCAGGCCGACGAAGATGGCGCCGTTCGCGCGACCGCCGCCCGTGGGGCAGGAAAGCAGGATCGCGGTCTTGCCGTCGATCTTCTGCGAATAGGTAATCGCGTCGATCTGGCAGCCGGTCGAAATCGGAATGCCCGTATCCGTCAGGCTCCGCTCCTGCTCCCAGGTCGCGCCGCCGTCGTTGGACACGGCGTACACCCCATGGCGCGCGAACATGTACAGCCTGCCGTCGGCCTCCACGACCGTCGCCTCCGAGGTCTGGCGGTCCAGGCTCTCGCTGCGGTGCCACGTCTCACCGTCATCGGAATAGATGACGCTGCTCACGCCATCGCCCTTTCCGTAGTTGAAGGTGTAGCACGGCAGCACGATGCGCCCCGTGGAGGTCACCAGGCCGCGGCCGGGCCCCACGCCGTAGAAGCTGTCGTTTTTCGCAAGCCCCGTGCGCACCTGTTCGTTGAGCATGGTCGGGTCCGACCAGGTCTTGCCGCCGTCGGTGGAGCTGATCTTCCACAGGTACGACGTTGCCGTCGCGTGCAGGTCGGCGTTGTAGAAGAACACGTTTTGCTGCACGTAGCTCGCGCTGCCGAGCTGCTGGCAATACAGGGGCTGCCTGTTGGCGTCGAACAGATAGTAATGACGGTCGACGTAGCGCTCGGTCGCACCGGTTCGCGCATTCACCACCGGCGCCATACCGTCGGCAGAAAAATCGCCCACGTAGTGCGTATAGCCCTCCCCGCGCTCGGCACCCGCCGCGCGCTGGGCGTCCGGGTTGGGCGTTCCATAGAGCACCAAGCGGTAGGCCCCGTCGATCTTCACATAGCCGCTGCTGCTCACCGGATGGTTGTTCGCCGCCGAGTTGAGCGCCACGCCGCCCGGCCACAAATCGACCATCAGGTGGATGGTCCCATCGTTGTCCTGGACCATCACCGGGTCGATGAAGGCGGTCGCACGGTTGTTGTACGCGTCGGTGCTGTCGTTGAAATAGTTCGGGAAGCTATAGGTCCACGTTTTGCCGCCGTCTGCGGAGCGGCTGATGATGGTGTCCAGGCCGCCCGCGTCCACCTGGGTGTTCCAGCGCGCGTCGATCGCAGCCAGCATCGTGCCGTCATTGAGCGTGATCAGCGACGGGATGCGGAAATTGGCGCTGCCGCCCGTCCCGCTCTCGAACGGCTGGCCCTGCGTGGTGCCCGTCGCGTCGTTGCCGTTCGGCACAACGGTGGGCGCAACCTCGGTCTCCTGATAGAGCCACACGCCGTAGGGGCTGGCGCTCGAGGTCCAGCCGCGCGCGCTGTACGAAAGGTAGCGCATCGCGCCGCCCACCTCGCGCCCGACGGCATAGGTGCCGTCTGCGCGCTTCTCGATCGAAAGCACCTGCGCCTCGGCGCCCGCACTCACCGAGCCGTCCTCGATGTGCAGGTAGGAGCCGCCCTTCGTGTGGGACTTGATGGTGAACCCGCCCTCGACCGC
>ENA-OQMN01000116-OQMN01000116.1-human-gut-metagenome-genome-assembly--contig:-NODE-116-length-23941-cov-10.183296_pt1 | contig 23941 bp, 17 predicted proteins | sample MGYA00242765_ERZ504861 | MGnify/ENA primary metagenome ERZ504861 (study PRJEB26092, sample SAMD00036417) | human gut metagenome | host: Homo sapiens | study: EMG produced TPA metagenomics assembly of... | reverse complement strand
GCAGTAAGCAGGCTGGCGAGACATCGGCCGATTAGGCCGGTCGCTTGAACAGCCTTACATACGGCAGGGCACGTGCGGTGCGAGCCCCTTTGCGCGTGAGTTCCTGCGACCGGCCCTACTACCGATCGGTCGCAGGACTCACTGAGGACCGACTGACGCGCCCACCGCGTATTGAACAACCTAACAAGAAAGGACCATCCATGAAGATCGCGCTCATCAACGAGAACTCGCAGAACGCCAAGAACCCCATGATCGAGGCAGCCTTGAAGAAGGTCGTGGAGCCCATGGGCCACGAGGTGCTGAACTTCGGCATGTACGCTGAGGAGGGCTCTGCTCCCCTCACCTACGTGCAGTGCGGTATCCTCGCCGGCCTGCTCCTCAACGCCGGCGCTGCCGACTACGTGGTGACCGGCTGCGGCACCGGCGAGGGCGCCATGCTCGCCTGCAACTCGTTCCCCGGCGTGCTGTGCGGCCACGTTGCCGATCCGCTCGACGCCTACACCTTCGCGCAGGTCAACGATGGCAACGCTGTGGCAATGCCCTTCGCGCTCAAGAACGGCTGGGGCCAGGAGCTCAACCTCGAGTACACCTTTGAGAAGCTCTTCGGCTTCGGATCGGGCAACGGCTACCCGGCCGACCGCGTTGAGCCCGAGCAGCGCAACAAGAAGATCCTCGACGGCGTGCGCGCGGTGACGATGCGTCCCATGGCCGAGATTCTCGACGAGCTGGACGCCGACCTCGTGCGCGGCGCCCTCGCCGGCGAGCACTTCTCCGAGCTGTTCTTCGCAAACGCCACCGATGAGGCCCTTATCGCCAAGGTGAAGGACCTGCTCGAGCGCTAAGCGCCCGCTGCCATTCCCATACCATCTCCCGGTGCGCCAATCTCCCGGCGCGCCACACATGGGGTGCGAGCCTGCATGAACCGCAGCTTGCACCCCTTTTCAGTTTGGGGACGTCAGTTTGGGGACGGGGTCGTTTCGTTGGGGACGGAGCCGTTTCGCATCGGTGACGCCTTGCCCCCTCTGTGTCGCATCGGGGATGGCTTCCCTCGCGTCGGCCCCAATTCCCCTTTTGTCCGAACCGCCACCAAACAAACAGCCTCAGAAGCCCCATGCCACGCAACACGACTGCGGCTTCCAGAGCTTCATACTTCGAGAAGTGGCTACAGATTCCGAACCATCTGGCCAAAGGAATCAGCTGCAGTCCACATCAAAACACACTGTTGCATAGTAGCGGATACTGTTAATCATTTATCCTCAAATTCTTATCTGACGTTTTCAATGAGGGGTCTGTTAATAAAAGAGACCGGATTCAGTGGTCGCAAATGGCATCTAATGGGTCTTTCGCTCCGTTCACCGAGGCCGCGAGAAGCCAAAACGACTCCCATTATGACCCCATCAGCCCAAAATGAAGCCGATTCGGCATGAGAAGAGCTCCTCTTGCCGTGAGCAGCCTGCCATGCATACGATTTTTGAAACCTCAAACACCCATTAGATGCCATTTGCGACCATCGAAGAGAACGGCTTTTAATAACAGACGCCCTTTTAACGCAACCATGGCTTTTTTCACAATTCGTCACCCACGACCAGGCGCCGTCCTCAGTCATCTCGCCACAAGCACCTACCCCGCCTCCGCTCGCAAAAAGAAAAAAGGCAGCCCACCGATGTGGGCTGCCTTGCAAGGCATGGAATAGGTGCCGCCAAGAGGGATGTACCGCCAGGCAGTTCGGCACGTAGGATCACGCGCCACCAAACGCCAAACGACCGGCACGTGCGCCGTACCGCCCGACACCCGATACGCAACACCACATACCATCAGGCACCTGAAAGTCGAGGCGCAATACCGCACTCCCAGCATCCCGCTCGTCTTACCCCTCATACCCTTTTCCGTCGTACTTATCCCTCTCGGGGGTGCCCAGCAGCACATCGGCATACGGGCCGCCCAAGGCTTGCAGGCCGGCGGCGACCAGACCTGTGAAACGCACTGCACCAAGGTACCGCAGGTGGGTGTTGTCCTCCTTGCCGTCGGGGTAGTTGGGGTAGAGGTTCGGGGTAAAGACCATGTACAGCTCGCGGCTGGAGGGCTCGCCCATCTCCTGCACCAGTTTGGTGGATGCGGCGCTCAAATCAATCAGCGGCAGGTCCTCGCGCGCGGCCAGCAGGCGCACAGCGTCGGGGTAAGCACCGTGGGTCGGGACCAAAATGCCCCCCTCAAAGCGGCGGCGCACCAGCGGCGTGATGAGCACAGGCAGCGCGCCCTTGGCCTGCGCGGCGTGGGCGTAGGCCAGCAGGTTGGCGGCAAACTGATCAGGCGCGGCGTAGCGGGTGGGGTCTTCGGACTTTTCATCGTTGTGGCCGAACTGCATCAGCAGCAAATCGCCCGGGCACAGGGCCGCCTCCACCGGGGCCCACAGGCCCTCGTCGTAAAAGCTCTTGGTGCTGCGGCCGTTGCGGGCATGGTCGTACACCGCAATGCCGGGGCGCACATACAGGTCCAAGACCTGCCCCATGCCGCACTGCGGCCACGTGGAAATATTGTTGAACTGCACGGTGGAATCACCAATCCAAAAAATACGTGGTGCCATAAGCCAAAACTCCCTTTATTACATTATTATTATCTACTATAACGCGCGCCGTGCGCCAAAACAAGCGTTTCAGCCGCGGTAGAGCGTGCGTTTTGCCCAACCACCCACAAGGTCCACGGCGGGACCCATCAAAAGCATGATGCCAATCGTGACGGGCCCGACGCTGCCGCCCAAGACGAGCGTCAGCACGACCCACGCGGCGTCCCACGCCATGCGTACGGCGCGGAAGGGCAGGTGGGGCAGCGTGGTCGCCAGTACAAAGGACATCGCGTCATAAGGCGCGGTGCCGAGGTCGGCAGTCATGTACAGCGACGCCGCCACGACGAAAACCGCAATGGCGGCCACCATGAACACAAACCGCGCAGCCCCGCCTGCGGGAGCCGTGATGCCGCACAGGCGGAACACCCGAGCCGAAGAAATCCGCCGTGTAGCCCACCAACACCATCGTTGGCCCAGTGTGCCAAGGCCGATGCGGTGCGGGTCCTGCCACAACACAAGGCAGAACATGACGGCGTTGACGAGCAGTTCGGCGCTGCCCAGCAGCCAGCCCATGCGGGCGGCAAACGCGAGGCAGGCCGTCGTGAACGGGTCGGTGCCGAGGTCGGCTTGCACAAGGGCTGCCACGGCAAAGCCCATAAACAGAACGCCCACCGTCATGACAGCGGCGCGGCGCAGGCGGTAAGCTCCGGCTGGTAAAAAGTCAGTAAAACTCATTTTTGGCATTTTTCGGCAGTCCTTCCCGTACAACAGTTTTCTATACTAACCATATCACGCTGCCGCGTGCCAACACAAGACACAGTATTTATAAATGCGAAATTGTTCCCCCTGCACTGCCGAGCGCGTTGACTTTTGGCAGTGAAAAATGGTATAGTACTAAAAAGGGGAGTGTCGGAATGTTTGAAACAATTACAAAACATGTGCGGGAAAACTCTGTCGTGCGGTTCCTGCTCTCCCACCTGATCATTCTGCTGGCGGCGCTGCTGATTTGTGCGGTGGGGTTCCGCCGCGCGTTCGTCATTGTGCGCAGTGATGTGCTGAACAGCACAAAATTTGCGATGACGCAGGCCGTGTCCAGCGTGGACAACGGCCTGACGGAGCTGCGCACGCTGGGCATGCAGACCGCCCGCAGCGAGTCAATCTATCGGTTGGAAAATCTGCGCCACACCGACGATAACTACTACCAAAACATCATCCGCGCCATCAACGAGTACTACCAGCGGATGCTATACTACTCGCCCAACTGGGTGAACAATACCTTTATCTATTTAAACAGCATGGACCGCGTCATCTACAGCCGCGCGGTCTACACGCCGGAGGTCTTCAGCAACCACCTGCGGGAGTGGGGCGACGACACCGCCTTGTGGCAGGAGGTTTGCACCGACGACAACCGCGCGCCGTTTTTCTGCAAGCTGGGCGGGCAGGACATCTATTACGGCATCCCCAGCAGCCGCCTGATGAGCGGCAAGACCGGGACCGTGTTCTTCCGCATCGATTCGGACTGGCTGAAGGAAAAGTTCTCGTTTTTGGAGCAATACAACGGCTATTCGCTGTTTGTGCTGGACGATGACAACGGCGGGGTCTGCCTGTACAGCCACGATGACCTGAATCTGGCCGACAGCCTGCCCGAAGACTGGCTGACCGCGCAGGGCACATGGAACAGCGGCAACGATTTGGTCCTGCACCTTGCGGGCAGTGACTCGCTGGGCTTGAGTTATCTGCTCGTTTTGCCGGAACAGCAGGCGATGCAGCGGTTGAACGCGCTGTTGATTCAAATGGTTCTGCTGCTGTTTGCGGCTGTCGTGCTGGGCACAGCTGTGTCGCTCTACTTCTCGGTGCGGCGCGGGCGGCCTGTCAACGAAATTGCGCGTGCCTTGCAGGCTGCGGACGGCGCGGTGAACACCGATTTGAACCTCATCAGCGGGGCGGTCACCCGCCTTGTGCAGGACAACACCTACCTTTTGCAGGAGCAGGCGGCCGACCGCCCCGCGCTGCAGACGGCATTTTACCACAACCTGCTCAAATCGAACTTTGTCTCCCGCCCCGAGATGGAGTACATGGCGAACCGCGCGGGCATTGAGCTGACCGAAAAAACCTACTGTGCCGCGGTGCTGCGGCTCTTCCCGGGCATCGACGCCGACGCCATCGACGGCCAGACCGTCGAGGACGCGCGGGTCTTACAGCAGGCCATCAGCGCTTATGTGGACGAACTGTGTGTGCGTCCCGTACACAACTACAAGCGCAACACGCTGGAAACGCTGTATATTTTTGAAATTGAGAATCAGGAGAGGCTGCTGGACGTGTTGCGTCGCGTGACGGCATGGCTGCACGAGCAGTACCACGTTGAGGCGCACTGGGGCGTCGGCACGCCCTGCGACGACCTGATGCAGTTCTGGAAGAGCGCCGAGGAGGCTTCGGCTGCCCGGCGCGATGCCGACGGCGGCACGGCCGTGCAGGTCTACAGCGACCGGCTCAGCGCCCGCGACGGGTATTACTTCCCCTATGCGGTCGAGGAGCGCCTGACCCAGAGCCTGCGCGCGGGCGATGGGCAGGCCGTCGAGGACGTGCTGAGCCTTTTGCAGACCGAGAACTTTGTCCGCCGCAGCCTGAGCCGCAGCCAGATGCGGCGGCTGAACCGTCGCATTGTCGAGATTCTGTCCGCCCAGACGGGCGCAGTCGTGGAGGAAAACGCCGATTTGATGGCGCTGAACGAGCTGGCGTTCGACTACAAGGGCGACTGCGAAAGCTACTTTGAGGCGCTGAACACACTGTGCCAAGCGCTGTGCAGCGAGGCCACGCAGCAGAAAAGCGCCCGCCGCAGCGAGAACGTGAAGGCCATCGAGGAATACATCCGCAAAAACTACCGCAACCCGAGCCTCGGTCTGGCGATGGTCAGCGCCGAGTTCAATCTGTCGGAAGGGTATCTGTCGGCCATTTTCAAGAAGGAAACGGGCACAAATTTTGCAGAGTATCTGGAGCAGCTCCGCGTCAAGGCGGCGTGCGTATTGCTGGAGGACGGCTGCAAAGTGTCCGATCTGCCGGAACGAGTCGGGTACAACAGCATCCAGTCGTTCCGCCGCGCGTTCAAGCGAGTGATGGGCGTTAGCCCGAGTGAATACAGAGAATAAAACGACACATCGCAATAATTCTAAGAGGGAACGATTCTTCTCCACAAGAATCGTTCCCTTTTTCTGTTGGGGAACAGATGCATAGAAACGGGAAACTGCCCCTTATGCGGCGGGGGGCGGCGTGGTATGATGCAGATACAACAAGCGGGACGGACAAACCCGCGGCGGTGCATTTCACATCACGAGAGGAGAGAATTTATTCCATGCCACTGAAAACCCGGTTGGCCCCCAAGGAGCATATGGGGCTGACGACCCGGCAGAAAATCAAAAAGTATCGGGCATTCTACATTATGTTCATCCCGCTTTTCCTCTGCTTGGTCTTGTTCTCCTACCTGCCGATGTTCGGCATTCTCTACGCATTCACCGACTACACCCCCTTCAAGCCCGCCAGCTTCGTTGGGCTGCAGAACTTTCAAAAGCTGTTCTCCCAAGCGGGTTTCTGGAAAGCGTTTTTCAACACGCTGCAAATCAGTATCACCAAACTGATCATCGACATGGTCGGCAGCATTGTGCTGGCTCTGCTGCTGGATGAACTGCATTTCAAATGGTTCAAAAAGATCTCCCAGACCATCATCTACATCCCGCACTTTATGTCCTGGGTTGTTGTGGCTTCCATCTTTACCATGTTCCTCTCGCCGAAAAACGGCCTGATCAACGGCGTTATCACCGCTTTGGGCGGCGATTCCATCTATTTCCTCGCCAACGAAAAATGGTGGCGGCCCATCTTTTATATGATCGCTGTCTGGAAAGACATCGGCTGGGGCACCATCATCTACATTGCGGCGCTTTCCGGCGTGGATATGGAGCAGCACGAAGCCGCCGTTCTGGACGGTGCAACCCGCTTCCAGCGCGTGATCTACTTAACGCTGCCCGCCATTTCCGGCACCATTGTTACCGTCTTTATCCTGAACCTGGCCAAGGTCCTGAACCTGTTTGACCCGGTGTGGGTATTGCAGAACTCCATGGTCGTCAACACCTCGGACGTTTTGGAAACCTATGTTTACCGCATGGGCATTTCCGGTTCGCAGTACGGTCTGTCCACGGCAGCAGGCTTGTTCAAATCCGTCATTTCTATCCTGCTGGTTGCCATCGGCAATAAGCTGAGCAAAAAGCTGACAGGCGAGGAGGTACTGTAATATGAACGGCATCAATTCCAAAGACCGTTTCTCTTTTGCCAAGGGCTACCGTGCCCGCACGATCTTTTTGATTTTTGATATCCTGCTGCTGGGCATCCTGATGTGCATGATGGTGCTACCGCTGCTGAAAGTGATCGTTGATTCCATCGACCCCACCAGTTACGGCGTGCGCCTGTGGCCCCGCAAGATCGATTTTTCGGCTTATGAGATGATCCTGACCACCTCCAGCCTTTACCGCCCGTTTTTGGTCTCTGTGCTCACCACCGTTGTCGGTACCGTTACCGGCCTGTTCATCATCACGATGGGTGCTTATGTCCTGATCCAGAAAGATATGCCCGGTCATGTTCTGATGGGCCGCATGGTTCTGTTCACCATGATGTTCAGCGGCGGTATGATCCCCACCTACCTGACCATCAAGAACCTGGGGCTCATGAACAACATGCTGGCCGTTATCATTCCGTGCAGCGTTTCGGCTTACAACACCATTCTGATGCGCAGCTTCTTTGCCAGCATCCCGAACGAACTGTTTGAATCCGCCACCATTGACGGCTGCTCGCCCTTCGGCTGCTTCTGGCGCATCATGCTGCCGCTGTCCAAGCCTGCACTGGCTTCCGTTGGCCTGTTCATCGCGGTCGGCCTGTGGAACGAGTATATGCACTTCATCCTTTACATCACTGACCCCAACTGGCAGAACTTCCAGGTCAAGGTCCGCTCCCTGATTCTGGAAGATGGCCTTTCCGGCACAGCCATCACACTATCGGCTGATATGTTAAAATCGGCAACGGTCGTTGTGGTCGTGCTGCCATTCCTGTTCATCTATCCCTTTGTACAGAAATACTTCACCAAGGGCGTTACCCTGGGTGCTGTCAAGGGCTAAAAACTCGTACTTGCGGCGGAGTAGTCCGCCAGGTAAAATAGAACTATATCAAACGGAGGAGAAAACCATGAAAAAACAGATTTCCATGCTGCTGGCCACGGCCTGCGCAGCCTCCCTGCTGGCCGCCTGCGGCGGCTCCGGCAGCACCACCACGGATTCCAGCTCTGCTGCTGACACCACCGCCACGGCTGCTTCCTATTACGAAAGTGCCCAGAAGCCCGACAAGCTCGTCTGGTGGGTCCATGACGGTATGCACCAGGAGGACGGCTCCGAGCAGTGGATCGCTGAGTTTGACGCCAAAACCGGCATCGACCTGGAACTGGACTTCATTGATAACAACGAGTACACCAAAAAGCTGGAACTGGCCTATGCTTCTGACACGGTTCCCGATACCTTTGACCTGAACGGCGAGACGCTGGGCAACTACGCCGCGCAGGGCGCTATCGCCGACCTGACCGACCTCGTCCACGAGAGCGGCCTGTATGACAAGGTCGACAAGAACCTGTGGGACGCCCTGACCGTCAACGGCAAGATTTACGGCGTCCCCCGCGAGACGCCTTCCGCCATCGTGACCTATGTCCGCAAGGACTGGCTGGACCGCCTCGGCATGGACGTGCCCACCACCTATGACGAGTTCATTGAGATGCTGACCCGCTTTAAGAACGAGATCCCGGAGTGCACCGCACCTTACACGGCCCCCGGCCTGAAGAGCACCCAGGCACTGCCTGAGTTCTACCAGGGCGCAACCGCTGACTATGTGAAAGTTGACGGCAAGTGGGTCGACGGCATGGCACAGGATAACATGCTGACCGCCCTGCAGAACCTGCAGGATGCTTACACCGCCGGCCTGATCGACCAGGAAGCCATCACCAACACCACCAGCGCCTGCCGTGATGAGTGGTACGCCGGTACCGTCGGCTGCTTCCCGTACTGGGGCGGCCTGTGGGGCGAGACGCTGACCGTCCGCCTGAAGCAGAATGTCCCCGACGCCGAAGTCATCGCTCTGCCTCCCATCGAGGGCGCTACCTACCTGTACAGCGCCCCCAGCGTGCAGGTCATTTCCTCCAAGCTCAGCGATGAGCAGGTTGCCTCTGTCTACAAGTATTTCATCGAGTACATGCACGACGGCGGCGAGGGTCAGGTTCTGTTCCAGAGCGGCGTTGAGGGCGTGCACTGGCAGCAGAGCGGCAACAATATTGACCCGCTGCCCACTATCTCCAAGCCTGCCGAGCCTTTCCGCAAGGCATGGATCACGCCTTGGCTGGCCCTCACCCCGATGACCGCCACCGATAAGAATGTCGAAGTCTCTCAGGAGGCCACCGATTCTCTGGCCGTTGTCTCTGCCAACGCGAAGAACATCTCCGTCTTTCCTGTGTCCGAGCAGCGCACCATGATCACCTCTGACCTGACCACCACCCGCGAGAACATCATCTCCCGCGTCGCCATGGGCCAGCTGACCCCCGAGGAAGGCATGGCCGAGTACAAGGCACAGGCCGAGACCCTGAACGTTGCACAGGCGTTGGAAGAAATGAACGCCAACGCATAACCTTACCATTCTCTAGTCCTTCTAAATACAAAGGAAAAGGGGCCGGGCGATTGCCCCGGCCCCTTTTCCTGTATCTGTGACCCGTTAAGATAAAGGAGCAAACCATGAAGATCACCTTGACCCAGTTCCGCCCCAATACCGCCGAAGCCGTCTGGACTGACTGTTTTGCCCAGGCCATTGCCGAACTGCACAAAGCGGGCGGCGGTGTGCTGACCGTACCGACAGGGGAGTATTCCACCGGCCCCATTGAGCTTTGCAGCAATATGGAGCTGCACCTGGAACCGGGCGCGGTCATCCGCTTTTTGAACGACCCTGCAGCCTTCCCTTTGCAGGAATGCCAGTACGAGGGGCGCATCTCCCACCGGCCCAAACCCTGCCTTTCCGCTTTCAATGCCGAGAACGTGGCCCTGACCGGCTTCGGTGTGCTGGATGGCTGCGGTGCACCGTGGTGGGCTGCCCAGCGCGCCCGCACCCTAGCCAATGGCCGCCCCTACCTGCTGCATTTTGAAAACGTCACCCACCTGCGCGTCTGCGGCGTGCAGCTGCGCAACAGCCCGGCGTGGACCGTCCATCCGCTGAACTGTGTGGATGTGCTGATCGAGGATGTCTCCATCTGCAACCCTTACAATTCTCCCAACACCGACGGCATCAACCCCGAAAGCTGCCGCGATGTGCGCATCCTGAACTGCCGCGTTGACGTTGGCGATGACTGCATCACACTGAAATCCGGCACCGAGGAAACGCCGAGCCCCGCACCCTGCGAGAACATCGTCATTGCAAACTGTCTGCTTGTGCACGGACACGGCGGCATAGTCATCGGCAGCGAGATGAGCGGCGGCGTGCGCAATGTCACGGTCACGAACTGTGTGTTCACGGGTACCGACCGCGGTTTGCGCGTCAAGACGCGCCGCCGCCGCGGCGGCTGTGTCGAGAATCTGCGCCTGTCGAATTTGGTAATGGAGCGCGTGTTCTGCCCGTTTGTTTTTAATATGTACTACAGCTGCGGCACGGCCGAAAAAGACCGCTGGGTGTGGGAAAAGACGCCCTACCCCGTGGACGGCGGCACGCCCGCGTTCCGCAACATCCGCATCAACGGTGTCACCGTCGTGGGGGCCACGGCGTCGGCGGGTTTCTTCTACGGTCTGGCCGAAAGCCCTATCGATGGCCTGAGCCTGACGGACTGCCATATCGAGATGGCCCGCGGTGCGGCCCCCGAAAAGCCCGCCATGATGGGCAACTTGGAGCCGATGAGCGCGCGCGGGTTCTTCCTGCGCAACGCGAAAAACGTGGAATTTCACAACGTGACGCTAAAAAATGCGGACGGCGAAGCCTACGACACCGACGAGAGCGTCGACGGCGAGTTTTAACAGGAGAGAAGAATGAAACTGTACGATAACACGACCGAAAACGGCCAAAATTACAGAAATCCCGTGCTGTACATGGACTACAGCGACCCCGATGTCATCCGCGTGGGGGAGGATTACTACATGGTGGCGTCCAGCTTTACCTACCTGCCCGGTGTGCCGCTGCTGCACAGCCGAGACCTCATCCACTGGGAACAGCTGGCGTGGTGCGTCGAAAAGCTGCCCTTTGCCCGCTACGACCTGCCCGCCCACGGCTGCGGCACGTGGGCCCCGGCCATCCGCTACTATGACGGCATGTTCTATGTCTTTATCCCGCTGCCCGACGAAGGCATTTTTGTCACAACTGCGAAAAATCCCGCAGGCCCGTGGAGTGAGCTGCACTGCATCAAGCAGGCCTGCGGCTGGATCGACCCCTGCCCGTTCTGGGACGACGACGGCAACGCCTACATGGCCCACGCCTACGCCAAGAGCCGCTGTGGCATCAAGCACCGCATCGATGTCTGCCGCATGGCCCCAGACGCAAGCCGCCTGCTGGACGACGGGGTCGAGGTGTTCAACAACGAGCTGATGCACCCCACGATGGAAGGCCCGAAGTTTTATAAGCGCAACGGCTGGTACTACATCTTTGCGCCTGCGGGTGGCGTCGGCACGGGCTGGCAGGTGGCGCTCCGCTCTCGCAGCCCCCTCGGCCCCTATGAGCAGAAAATCGTTCTGCATCAGGGCAATGCCCGCACCAACGGCCCCCATCAGGGCGCGTGGATCGACACGCCCGCGGGCAAGGACTGGTTCTTCCACTTCCAAGACGACGGCGTCTATGGCCGCATCCTGCATTTGCAGCCCATGACATGGTGCGAGGATTGGCCGTTCATCGGCTTGGAGCAGAACGGTGACGGCATCGGCGAGCCGGTCGAGAGCTGGCCGCTGCCCCTGCCAGAGGTGGACGCCCCCTATGAGTTGACCGCGGATGACGACTTTTCCAAAGGTCTCGGCATCCAGTGGCAGTGGCAGGCAAACCCAAAGAAAGAATGGTACACCGCCGAAAACGGTGCACTGACGCTGCCCGTTCTGCCCTGCGCCCGCGGCGAAAGTCTGCTGTGGTACATGCCGAATGTGCTGACGCAGATGCCGCAGGCCCGCGCGTTCACGATGCAGACGACCGTCACGCTGGCTGCCGACGGCAACGGCGATGAGGCGGGTATCGCGGTCATGGGGCACGATTACTCTGCACTGGCGCTGCACCGCGGCGCGGTGGGCAATGAGCTGGTGCTTTACCGCGGCAAAGTCACGGCCCGCACAGCCGAGGGTGTGGCCGAGGAAGAAGGCGTCCTGCGCCTGCCGTTTGCGGGCGACACCGTGACCCTGCGCCTGTACTTTGAGGACGGCGGCACCGTACACTATGCCTATGAACTGAACGGGCAGGAGACGCTGCTGGACGGCAGCTTCCCCGCCGCAAAGTCAACCTGGTCCGGCGCAAAGCCCGCACTGTTTGCCCGCAATACCGCCAACAAGGCGGTGGGCAGGGCCGCTTTGGCGCTGTGAGCTTTGAACGTCTGTGAGGGAAGCGACGATGAATGAATACGCTGAATATTTTTCGCTGATACGCGCAAATGACTTTGAGGGCGCAAAAGCCTATCTGGCCGTCAACCCTGCCGCAGCCAATGCGCGGGACAATACGGGCGTGCCCGCCGTCCTGCGCGCAATGCAGACCGGGGACGATGATTTCTGCCGCTGGATTATTGAGCAGAGCCTTTCCAAATTGAACGAGACTGACCCCGACGGGGCCACAGCTCTGCACTATGCCGCGGCCAAGGGAAGCCCGGAACTCCTGCGCTATCTTGTCGAGCGTGTCGGCTGGGACCCCCTGCGCGGCGACTGCAAGGGCCGCACGCCCTACGGCATCGCCCACATGGCGGGAAACGCGGCGGGCGAAGCCTACTTTGCCGAGGCCGTCGGCGCAGCATGGGATGATTTGTACGCCAACCCCGTGCTGCCCGGGTTCCGCCCGGACCCGTCCATTGTGCGCGTGGGCGAGGACTACTACATGGTCAACTCGTCCTTCACATGGTTCCCGGCCATCCCCATCAGCCACAGCCGCGACCTTGTCCACTGGGAACCCGTCGGTCACGTGCTGACTGACCCCGAAAACGCGATGTTACAGGGCCTTGAGGGCGGCCACGGCTACTGGGCACCCGATATTTCTTATTATAGTGGGCGTTTCTACGTCACGGCCACTCTGCGCCGCAACGACGACCATCCCCGCCCGCGCGCGCAGATCGTGACGAGTGCCCCCGCGCCCGAAGGCCCGTGGGACCCACCCGCCGTCATTGAGGAAAACGGCATCGATCCGTCGCTTTTTACGGACGGCGACGGCAAGCGCTACATGGTGCTGAACCGCGGCGCGCGTCTGCTGCCCCTGACGCCCGACGCCCGCGCGGCGACAGGCCCCGCCCGCCTTTTGTGGTACGGCGACATAAAGCGCGCTAGCGAGGGCCCGCACATCTTGCAAAAAGACGGGTGGTATTATATTATTTTGGCAGAGGGCGGCACCGGCATGACCCACCAAATCAGCGTCGGCCGCGCCCGCACGCTGGACGGCCCCTACGAGTCGTGCCCCTACGACCCGATTCTGCACCAGTACGACCCCAATGCTACTTTGCAAAAATCCGGCCACGGCGACTTGGTGGAGACACAAAACGGACAGTGGTACGCGGTTTACCTCTGCGCCCGCCCGCAGGACGGTTTCAGCCCGCTGGGCCGCGAGACCGCGCTGGACCCCGTGGAGTGGACCGCCGACGGCTGGCCCATCATCAACCGCCGCAAGGGGCCGTCCGCGCTGCAGCGCCGCCCCGACCTGCCGCGGTTCGTGCCCCACGCCGCCAGCCTTGACCCCGCCGATGCGCGCAGCCTTTGGGTCAGCCCGCGCCTGCCCGCCGATGCCGCATGGGACGGCTGCACGCTGAGCCTGCGCGGCGATGTGCGCGATTTGGACGACAAAGCAACAAAAGCGGGTATCTACACTCGCCAGACCGCCCTGCAATGCAGCTTCTCCGCACGGCTGGACACAGCCCTGCGCCCCGGCTGGCAGGCGGGTATCACAGGCTATTACGACGAAAAATCCTATTGCAAATTCGGCCTGCGCGGCACCGAAAACGGCACGCTGGCAGAGCTGACCGTCCGCAGCCCAGAAGGAAAGACGGTCGTGCGCAGTGCGCCCGCGGCCTGCGGCACCTTGCGCATGGAGGCTGACGGCCTGACGCGGCGGTTTTACCTCGATGACACACTGTTTGCCGAGCTGCCGCGGGCAGAATTCCTCGCCGATGAGGGTCGCGGCTGCCAAAAGCGCTTCACCGGCAGCATGATGGGATTGTATGCGGTCGGCGCGGATTTTACCGCAAAATTCGGCGAAATGTCGATAGAAAATAGCACATCTGATTGAACACTGTGAGAGGAGGCTCCCTATGGAGCTTTGGTACACCCAACCTGCCGCGGATTGGAATGCGGCGCTGCCCGCGGGCAACGGACGTCTTGGCTGTATGCAGTTCGGCGGTGTCGCGCGCGAGCGGTTCCAACTGAATGAGGACAGCTTGTGGAGCGGCGGCCCTATGCACCGCCTGAACCCCGACGCCTCGGCCACGCTGCCCAAAGTCCAAGAACTGCTCCGCCAAGGCCGCCTGCCCGATGCCGAACGGCTCGCGCTGGATGGGCTGGCCTCGACCCCGTGCGGCATGCGTGCATACCAGCCTTTGGGCGATTTGACTTTGGATTTTGACGGCCTGCCTGCCGAAGCCGACGACTACTGCCGCGGCCTTGACTTGGACGCGGGCACGCTCTACGTCCGCTTCACCGTGGGCGGCGCGCACTACGCGCGGGAGGCGTTCGCCTCCTACCCGGACGGCGTGTTCGTCCTGCGGCTGGCGACCGACGCGCCGCAGGGGCTTTCCCTGCGCTGCCGCTTGGACCGCAAGCGCCGCGAAGAGACAGGGCACTTGGACAATGCCACGACCTATTTCACGGGCGACTCCGACGGCATCGGCTTCACCGCCGCGGTCCGCTTGGCTGAGCATGACGGCGGCACGGCGCAGGCCGTCGGCGATACGCTGCTGTTGCGCGGCGCAAAGTCGGCCACCTTCCTGCTGGCTGCCGCCACGACCTACCGCGCGGTCGAACCCCTGCAGGCCGTCACCGCCTGCCTTGACGCCGCGGCCAAACAGGGATATATTGTTCTTAAAAGGCGATATGCCGAAGATATTTGCAATAATTTTGATACCTGCCGCCTCACCTTTGCCACAGACCCTGCCTTGGAATCCTTGCCCACCGACGAACGCCTGAGGCGCGCCGCCGCACAGCCCGACCCGGGGCTGGACGCGCTGTACTTCCAATACGGACGGTGGCTGCTGTTTGCGGCCAGCCGCCCGGGCAGCCTGCCCGCCAACTTGCAGGGCGTCTGGAACGATTCGTTCTTTCCGTCGTGGGACTCCAAGTATACGATCAACATCAACACCGAGATGAACTACTGGCCCGCCAACATCTGTGGTTTGGCGCAAAGCGAGGAACCGCTGTTTGACCTGCTGGCCCGCATGGTGCCCAACGGCCAACGCACTGCGCGGGAGCTGTATCACTGCCGCGGCTTCGTCGCCCACCATAACACCGATTTGTGGGGTGACACCGACCCGCAGGACCGCTACATTCCCGCGTCCTTCTGGCCGATGGGTGCAGCGTGGCTCTGCACCCACATCTGGCGGCATTATCTCTACAGCGGTGATACGAAGTTTTTGCGTGCACAGTTCCCGACGCTCGAGCAGGCGGTGCTCTTCTTCACCGACTTTTTGGAGCAGGACGCCGATGGTTATTATGTGACGAACCCCTCAGTCTCACCTGAAAATACCTACATCCTGCCGGACGGCGTGCGCGGGCATCTCTGCATCGGTCCCACGATGGACCGCCAGATTTTGCGCGAGCTGTTCGCGGGCTACCTTGCCGCCGCGGCCAAGCTTTCCGTCACGAATGAGACGACCTGCGCCGCGGCTGCCATCCTGCCCAGACTGCGCCCGACGCAGATCGGCAGCGACGGACGCTTACTCGAATGGGGCGGCGAGTACGGCGAGGCCGAACCCGGCCACCGCCATATCAGCCACTTGTATGGTCTGGCTCCGGGCAATGAGATCAGCACTCTTGCTACGCCGGAACTTGCCGCCGCAGCGCGCAAAACACTGGAATACCGCCTTGCCCACGGCGGTGGCTACACAGGTTGGAGCCGCGCGTGGATCACGCTGTTTTGGGCGCGGCTGGGGGAGGGGAGCAAGGTCGAAGAAAACCTGCGCGCCCTCTACGCCAACTCCACCTTCCCGAATCTGATGGACAACCACCCGAGCAAGCGCGGCCCTGTGTTCCAAATCGACGGCAACTATGGCACGACCGCCGCTATGGCGGAATGCCTTGCCCAAGTCAGCTATGACGGCGTCAACCCACAGGCCGTGTCCCTGCTGCCTGCACTGCCGCCAAGATGGCAAAGCGGCGCGGTGCAGGGCCTCTGCCTGCCGGGCGGCGCATGCCTTGACCTCGTATGGGAAAACGGCACTTTGCAGACCGCGGCCTTGCACGCCGCGGCTCCGTGGAAAATGCGCCTGCACTGCGCGGGCGCGGAGGCTGAAATCGAGCTTTCGGCAAGGCAGAGCGTAACCCTGAACGCCGCCCTGCAGCCCATACATTAAAAAACGGAGGGAAAAATGAACGACCATACGGCAGAAGTCCGCAGCTCCCGCAACCTGCGCCGCGGGGCCCACCAGCTTTTAGAGCTGTACCGCGGCCATTGGGGCCAGCTGTTTTGGGCGGCGTTCTGGTTTACTGTCAAACATTCTCCGGCGTGGGTCACGCCGATCGTCATTGCCAACATCATTAACATTGTCACCGATCCGGAGCATCATAATCTGACGCAGTTCTGGCTCAACCTCATCGTCGGCAGCGTATTTATTGCGCAGAACGTCCTGACGGCGTGGCTGCACACCCGCGCCAGCTCGGGCCTGACCCGTGGGGTGGAAATGGAACTGCGCGGCGCAATGGTGCATAAATTGCAGCGCCTGTCCATCCAGTACCACACGCAGGCCCAGACCGGGCGGCTGCTGTCCAAAATCATGCGCGATGTCGAAAATGTCGAGCAGATGATGCAGTCCTGTTTCAGCTCCATCGTGCCGCTCGTCACCAGCGTGACCGTGGCGGTCATCGTCACGGCGCTGAACGACCCGCGCGTGCTGTGGCTCTATCTGTTCGCGGTACCCGTGGCGGGCATCACGGTGGGAGTGTTCCGCCAGCCTATCCGCAAATCGAACCGCTGTTTCCGCCGCGAGATGGAGCGCACGCAGGCCGCCGTCAGTGAGATGCTCGAGATGGTCCCCGTCACCCGCGCCTACGGCTTGTCCGAAGAGGAGGCCGACCGCATGGATGCCCTGCTGGGAGGCGTGCGCGACTCGGGATTTCGGCTCGACACGACGAACTCGCTGTTCGGCGCGACAAGCTGGGTCGTGTTCCAGCTGTTTCAGATGATTTGCTTGGGCTTCACGGGTCTGCTGGCGTGGAACAAGGTCATCACGGCGGGCGAGGTCGTGCTGTACCAGAATTATTTCGGACAGATCGTCACGGCCGTGTCGGGCGTCGTCAACCTGTTCCCGGCGCTGGCCCGCGGCATGGAGTCGCTGAACAGCATCAACGAGATCATGGCCTCCGGCGACGAGGAGCAGAGCGGCACGACGCCCGCCCCTGTGCCGCTGCGCGGCGCGGTGCGGTTTGAACACGTGGCCTACCGCTACCCCGACGCCGAGTGCTCCGTGCTGACGGATTTTGACTTGGCCGTCCCCGCGGGCAGCAGCGTGGCCTTTGTCGGCCCCAGCGGCGCGGGAAAATCGACGCTGCTGAGCCTCCTCATGGGCTTCTGCCGCCCCGGTGCAGGTCGTATTTTGGTGGATGACATCGACCTGCGCGACATGGATTTGAAGAGCTACCGCAGCCAGATTGCCGTTGTACCGCAGAATACGATTTTGTTTTCGGGCACATTGCGGGATAACATTGCCTACGCCGCACCCGACGCCACGGACGAAGAGATTCTCGCGGTCATTGATGAAATCGGCCTGCGAGATATGGTTGACCGCCTGCCGAAGGGCATTTACACGAACTTAGCCGAGCACGGCGGCAACTTCTCGGGCGGGCAGCGCCAGCGCATTGCGATTGCGCGGGCCCTCATCCGCCGCCCGCGGCTCATCATCTTTGACGAGGCCACCAGCGCCCTCGACTCCGAGACGGAGCGCCTTGTCGCCGACGCCACCGCCCGCCTGATGGGCCGTTGCACGACCTTCCTTGTTGCGCACCGTCTCTCCACTATCCAAACCGCCGACCTCATCGCCGTGGTCGAACACGGCCGTATCACCGAACAAGGTGGCTACGAAGAACTTATGACAAAGAAAGGCCGGTTCTACGACCTGAAGATATTGCAGAAATAGTGTGCCCGCTATATTATAAAAGCAGCATTACCAGCAGGTATTGATTTAATAAGTTGTTTGTTGTAACACGACTTTGGTTTAGACCATCAACAAGCTCGAAAGCAACGATGAGAACGGTCTAAACGGTTTCGGCCGCGACATTGCGTACTGTGTCGATCATATCATCGGCAACAACGGCATGGAAAATGGTATGAAGCCAGAGGAGACTGTACAGAAGTATGTGACCTTGGAGGAATATTCTGACAGCTATAAATAAGAGTGACAGGCTTTCCCTGTACGAACGTCGCAGACAGCTGATTGCGGTTTTATATGAACGGCAGAACGATACCATTGGTAATCTTGCTTTTGAATTTTCTGTGAGCTCACATACCATCCGAAATGATATTCGGGTGCTTGAATTAGAATATCCAATCTATACAAGGATGGGAGCGGGTGGTGGTGTGTTCATTCTGGATTCGAGCCGCTTGCAGCAGCGATGGCTGACGGTACGCCAGCGGGAACTGCTGATGGATGTGTGCAGCGTTTTGGATGATGAACAAGCCCTGCTTATGAGATCCATCATTGGCGGGTTATCGCCTTGAATTATGAATGGCGTGTAAACAATTAGCACTTGCCATTGACAGACTGCTAATTGTTGGCGTATATTAAACTTACGGATTTATTCTGTACCAGCACCTTTACAACTGAATACACAGCATAACAGGTACTTTACTTTCCCAGTGGGGCGCACAGCAAGGTCAAGGCAGACCCTAACCCACGGCGGGGAGAGGACATAATGATACTCCAGATGCCCCACAGCTTCAGATGGGGTGACCGCGCTTGGGTTGTAAGAAGTAAGACCCTTGCAAAGTCAGTGAACGGTCGTTGCCAGCGGCTTGCCTGTTATGTTCCCAAGTCTGGGGGCGAGCGGCAAATTAGACATTTTTCTTCAGCATTTATTTTGATGTACACGGTTTCTTTTATTATTTACATAACCGTGTGATTAACGCTATTATGCGTATTATTTGATTTTTATTGAATTCACATCAAAATTTGCAGGAAAAGTGTACCCTTACGCCCGGATAGAGCAGAGAAAATATAGAAAGAGCCCGGAGGACCTTACCAAATCGGTAAGGTTCTCCGGGCTCTTTTTTCTCCCCCGAAAAGTGTATTCAAGAGGGTTACACAGAGTAATGATACAGCACGGAAAGGTAGTGAACTTATGATTAGACCAATTCTGAGAGATTGTGCGAAATACGTACGAGGACCGCCGAAGTGAATCAGAACTGATTCACTCTGGGGTGGTAAAATCGAAAAAGTGAATCAAATCTGATTCACTCCCACATTTCGCCCAAACGCGCCCTGTGTGGGGCAGGTGCCACACGCAGCACACGGATACGAAACAGCCAACGAACCCGCCGTTTGGCGCGTTTGTGGGGCTGTGGGGCGGCGTGAGCCGTACAACTTAACACTAGAGAATAAAACTTACTACACACAAAATTACGATAATATGAGATAATAGATGTATATCAAACAAGAAGGGATGATGCAAATGACTTTTACGAAACTTCCGAAATCTATTACCGCAGAAGAACTCCTCTCAACGCCGCTGCCGCCCGTAAAGTGGATTATCCCCGGTCTACTCCCAGCCGGATTGGCGCTGTTTGCCGGTCCCAGCAAGGCGGGAAAGAGTTGGCTGACCTTGTGGCTGTGTTTGCAGATCGCGCAGGGTAATCCTGTCTGGAATCGAGAAATAGAGCCGCGTACCGTGATTTATTTCTCGTTAGAAGATACATTCAATCGTTTGCAAAACCGTATTTTCCAGCTGATTGACGGCGGAGATGCCCCAGAGCAACTGATTCTTCAAACCGAATGTCCGAGCATCGGGCAGGGTTTAGAGGAACAGGTAGAATCTTTGATTCATACATACCGCGATGTTGGCTTGGTTGTCATCGATACGCTTCAAAAAGTGCGTGTAAGCGATGGAAACGGCGGAATGTATGCAAATGGCTATAAGGAGGCCGGTGCATTGAAAAAGCTTGCTGATAAGTATGGCATCTGCATTTTGCTGATTCACCACTTGCGCAAGCAAACTGCATCCGACCCATTTGATCAGATTTCCGGCTCCACAGGTCTTATGGGTGTGGCAGATACCAGCTGGGTCATGCAGCGCAAGCGAATGAGCCAGACTGCTGACATTTTGCTCACCGGGCGCGACATGGACGACAGGACGCTGCATTTGCGTGAGGAACACTGCGTCTGGACGTTGGAAGATGAAGAAACCGCAGAGGAACGAGAAATCAAGGCTGTGCCGGATTACTTGTGGAAAGCGGCGGAGTACATCGAAAGTGTGGGAAACTGGCAGGGAACGGCATCTGAGTTGCTTGAGGCGGCACGCATTGAGGGAGTACAGCCAAATCAATTTACCTATAACATGGCGAAGTATTTCGATAAAGTATTTGAACCGAAAAACATCCGATATAAAACCCATCGAAAAAACAAGGTTCGCCTTTTGAGCTTCTATGGTGACGATGGTGACGGTGGTGACGATGATATTGACATAATTCAATTATCGGGGTGGGTTATCCCAGAAAGACCGTCACCACCGTCACCATCGTCACCCGGAGCGCTTGAGGGAAGCAAGCATGGGCGAAGTGTTGCCACAGGGCAACCCGCCGAAAAGCCTACGGGGCCAGCCCCGAACCCCTGTGAGGCTGCGAGCGCATGAGAAAGCGCAGTGTCGGAATCAACGTCCGCGTCAGCGTCACTGAAAAGAAAAAGGTGACGATGTTGGCTCGGAAGTGCGGCTTGTCACTCTCAGAGTATTTACGCCAGCGGGCGCTGGGATATGAACCGGATGGACATCCACCCAAGGAGGTATTTGATGTGTTGGACAAGATTGACGAGATTGCAGAAAACTGTCAACCGAGTGCAGGTACTAAAATTGCAGCCTGTGCAGATGAAATAAGGGACCTGCTCATTGGCGGTAACTAAGATTTGGACGATCAAGGACAGCTTACAGCGCGTCCTTGACTATGCAGCCAATCCGGACAAAACCGAATACGGTGCTCTTGCCCAAACGCTGCACTATGCAGAGAACGATGCCAAGACCAAGCTGAACGAGAGCGCCCAGCTTGTCACCGGCATCCATTGCAGGGCAGACCATGCGTGGGAGGATATGCGGGCTGTACAGGAGCGCTTTGGTAAAACAGACGGCGTGGTGGCGCTCCACGCCTACCAAAGCTTCCGCGAGGGGGAAGTCACCCCGGAGCAATGCCATGAGATCGGCGTGGCACTGGCCCGCAAGGTTTGGGGCAGGCGCTTTCAGGTGCTGGTCGCCACACACATGAATACGGATAATCTGCACAACCACTTCGTTATCAATTCCGTATCGTATGTGGACGGCAAGAAGTACGAGCAGCGCCGCAGTCAGTATGCCGAGTTCCGGGCAGCATCCGACAAGCTGTGCCGGGAGTACGGCTTGTCGGTGGTGGAGCAGCCCAAGGTCAAGGAACCGGCGCGGTACGCCCGGATGCGGGAGGCCATCGACCAAGCCTGTGAGGATGCCAGTACCGCCGAGGATTTTCACAGAGCGCTGTATCGGCAAGGGTATATTTTCGGCAGTGATCCACACCGAAAATATGCGACCATCCGGGCGCGGGATGGTGGTCGAGCCGTGCGGCTTTATAGGCTGGGAGAAGAATATGATCTTGCGGCCATAGATGACAGACTGCGCGGAAACTACCTGCTGTACGGACCAAGGCTGTATGAGTTGAAACACCCGCCCCGGCAAAACACGCCGAAACGGTATCGTCCTACGGAAAATAGAAGCATCCTCCAAATTTTCTTCGAGGTATTCTTTGGGGAATCCCAGATGCACCGTTTGTATCTGTACTACTGCTATCAGTTGGGTATTCTACCAAAGAAACAACAGCCCCGCATCAACCGCCCGGAACTGGAGCGCATCTGGAAAGATACCGAGAAAATCCTTGCAGAACACGCTTTTGTCCACGACCACCAGTTTCCATCCTTGCAGGCAATTGTGGACTACCGCAAGGGCTTGTCCCAACAGGTAGAAACTCTTCACGCACAGCGGGCGGAAATCGTCAAGCAGATGCGCAGAAAGGATGCCCCGCCGGAACTGGCAGACCGTAGAGCAATGCTGACCTGCAAAATTGCCGAACTTCGTAAAGAGGATAAAATTGCGGAGGGAGCCATCAAGCGCATCCAAAGAACACGCGAATCCAACCGCATAGACCAAGAAAACCGAAATCAACATACAAACAATAAAACCCGCAGCCGAGATCGTTCTCGGCAGCGCTGACAAGGAGGTACAATGGCTTACATCAAGAAAAAATCCGAACGCAAATTCAAAATCACTGTCTGCAACGGCTACAAGGTCAATGGGCAGAAACGCATGAAGGCGCAGACCATCACTGTGCCATCAAGCGTACCTAAGCGTGGCATCCAGCAGTATGTCATGGCCGAAGCCGAGCGCATCGAGAAGAAGTTCAAGTATGGCGTTGAAGAAAGTGACCAGACCCATTTTGGACAGTACGCCGAGAACTGGCTCGAAGCGGCAAGAACCGTTCTTTAAGGCTACCACTTATGCAGGGTACAAACGCAATCTGGATATTGTCTACCCGCTGATTGGCGGTATTCCGCTTGCAAAACTCCTCCCTATGACGCTTGAAGAAATGTGCGAGGAACTGCGCAAGCGCCCCGGACGGGGCGGAAAATGCATCAAGGAAACTACGGTGCAGAAGTACCTCGAAACAGTTTCCTCGGTGCTGGAGGATGCTAAGAAAAACGACATCATTCCGTTCAACCCAGCGCACCGTGTCCGCAAGAAGCATATCGAGAAAGAGGTGCAGCATATTCCGCAGAAGTATGAAATGAGTAAACTGATGTGGGCAATTCAGAACGAACCGATCCTGTATAGGGCGTACTACACACTGGCAATCACAACCGGTCTGCGGCGCGGTGAACTGTGCGCTCTGCAATGGAGGGACATAACCGGTGCTTGTGAACTGACCGTCCGCCGCTCCCGCAGCTGCGCATCCGGGGAAATCGTAGAGAGCGACACTAAAAGTCATCGGGAACGGATTGTAACCATTCCGCTGGGTATATGGGAGCTTCTGATGGCGCTGCGACAGCAGCAGGTGCTGTATAGCGGCGTTCCGGACAGAAAACAGCCAATTTTTACTGACCCCGACGGTCATGTGCCGCACCCGGATATTTTTACCCGACGTTTGCGTAAGCTGTATAAGCAATGCGGATTATCTGAGGAGTACCACTTGCATACCCTGCGGCATTTCTACGCAACCTATCTGCTGCAGGAAGGCACCAGCAAACAGGTGGCAGCATCCCTGCTCGGTCATGCAGATACGGCATTCTTGGAGCGCACCTACTGCCACCCGCAGGACATGGCGAAACAGCAGGCCGCAAAGCTGATGCAAGATCTGCTGAACAACCAAAATCCGTGCTATGTTGCATTTATGAAAAATAAGAATAGAAAAGCCAAGAAAGCAGGCTAAATAACCAGCGGCACCGTCAGGGATGGCGGTGCCGTTTTTGTCAGTAATAGGTAGATTTTGGGGCAAAAGATTGTTAGGTGTGGTGATAGCTTTCTGTCGCAGTTGTCGGTATGCTTTGTAGTACCGCAGGTCAACAAAATAACACTAAGGAGCGTACAAAAAATGGCATCTATCAGAAAAACGATCCGTCGCAAGAAAAGCGTCTCGGCAACCCGCGTAAATGCCCGTAAGCACGGCGACGCCCAGCAACGAGATCAGTGCGATGGAGACGAATCGCTTCCACGCATGCAACCACATACGCAC
>ENA-OQMN01000103-OQMN01000103.1-human-gut-metagenome-genome-assembly--contig:-NODE-103-length-26578-cov-3.205210_pt1 | contig 26578 bp, 27 predicted proteins | sample MGYA00242765_ERZ504861 | MGnify/ENA primary metagenome ERZ504861 (study PRJEB26092, sample SAMD00036417) | human gut metagenome | host: Homo sapiens | study: EMG produced TPA metagenomics assembly of... | reverse complement strand
ATAAGAATGTTTACTAGTATTATTTTTCATTTATTGGAGATTTAATTAAGCAGGTGAGGACGCCGCCGCAGGCCAGCGGACGGGGTGGTGGGGTGGGGTTATGAGTCTTTCGTCTCGGGGGAAGATTGTTGTGGTATGGGGCTGCGGGCGAAGATAAAGTCTGCGGAGCACACTCCCGCTCTGTGAAATGCATCGCGCTGCTAAGCTCGACAGGACCTCGCTAATCAGCGATGGATTTAGGCGGCATCCGTAGCCTTTATCTTCCCCTCCGCCCCAAGGTCAGGTTTTCGCCGGGACGAAAGACTCAAGGCCAAAGGTATCGCCCGTCCGCCGGCCTGCGGCCGCTGAATGTCTCCCGCGTTAAGTGCGGAGCAATCCGGTATCAAAGGGGGCAAAAGACCTTTTGACCCCAACATCATGACATGATACCAGGGTCAAAAGGTTGTAATAAAACATTAAATGAAAGGTAATACATCCCCGCGCTGCCTCTGGTATAATGTGGGTACTTAGATAACGATGTGAGGAGGATAATTATGATAAGTTCGTCAGTGAGAAAAAGCCTGAGCTGCATCTTGTTAGGCTGTATGGTATTTCTGTACGGCTGCGGCAGCAGCGGGGCGGCCGGAGGTACGGTGAATGAAACGGCCGGTACGGTGGCCGGAGTACAGAATGAAACGCAGACGGTAAGCGGGGATGGAGAGACTGAGCCGGAGAACGGGGATGCGGACGGGCCGTCATATTCCCGGAACGGCAGGCAGTTTGAAATTCTCGAGGTGAAGGAGAAATACCTTCTGGTAAGCGCCGTCGATACGGCATACGGACTTTATACTGCAGGCCATGGCCCGGTGCTGGAGGATGAAGAAGGGAATGCGATTCAGGTGTCGGATTTGGAACCGGGCATGATCGTGGAGCTTACATGGAACGGGATGGTACAGGAGAGCTATCCGGGGCAGTTTCTATGACAGATGAGGCTGACGGGCCGACCGGCAGCAGGGAACTGCTCTTTACCAGCAGATTATCAAAGAGCTGGCCGAGAAGGATTCCGGTTTAAATGACGGGATCGGGGAATGCTACTTTGATTTTACCGGTGTTTCTTCCCTGACGGCGGCAGGAGAAAGAGGGGCTTGCCTATATGGGCGGAAGCAGTTTCGGTGTTTTCGGCTCACAGGCGACGGCAGAGGAACTGGCAGAAGCCGGGATTCTGGATCGGGAGAAAGGAATTGAAAAACGGGCTCCTGGTTACGATCGAGGAGATTTCTTCTGAGGGCGATACGGTTAAGTGTAATGCCAAAAAGTACAGAAGCGGTACGGGAGCCTATTACCTGTCTGATATAACGGCAGTGTATTCAGATGGAGAGTGGAGTTATAATATTGGTTCCGAAGCGATAAGCTGACAGAAAGCGTTAATATTCACGGCCCTGCTGAAAAAGCGCAGCTCCGCGAACAGTAACACGCTCCGCGATGCACAGAACGGTAAAAAACGCCGTTGATTGTGGTGAAAAATTTACTTTTCATCGCGTCGAGCCGTGCAGCTCGGGATTTTCGTGCAAAATACGCACGAAAATATCTCGCGGAATATGGGCCGTGAATAGTAACAAACCATATTATCAGCAGCAGATAATCTTCCATACACTTGCCAATTCCCATCGAATGAATTAAAATACTCAATGATAGCTGACTGCCGGCACACCGGCAAACCTGTCAGCACAGTATCAATCAAGAACAGAAAAGGAAAATACCATGAATCATTCTCAGGATTTAAAAAGACTGCTGGAATCCATCGACCATAAAGGCTACCCCGCTTATAAAGCGGTTCAGGGTTCCTATGATTTTAAAGACTACATCTTGACGGTAGACCATGTTCAGGGGGATCCCTTTGCCTCCCCCTCCAAGGTCAGCGTATTTATCCCACATAAGATCAACGCATTTCCCGAAGGATATTATGACCGGCAACTGGAAGAAAACGGCACTGGAGAGTTATCTGCTGCGCTGTTTCAGCCAGGAAATTGCACGATTAATTTTAAAGCAAAAGGCTCCGGCAAAAGCGGACTGATCGCTACAAGCAGACCGGGACAGGAGGTTCTCACCCGCTCGGCCTGTGAATGTACCGAACCGGAATCACCGCCCGCTTTGAAGTCGGCTTCCCGGACTTTTGGAAGAACGATAAATTCGGGAGAGCTCATCAAAATCCTGTTTGAGTTTTCTGCCCGGATGCGTCAGAAATGTCTTTATGTATAAAAACAGGAACCCGAAACAGGTGCGTGACGTCATTGAACTGGCGGAAGACCAGGAGTTTATCAGAAACGAACTGAAACGCCTGGATCTCGTTTCCTTTGCCGCCGACGGCTCCGTCCTGCCCCGTGAAACAGGCATATCGGACCGCCCGATGAAAGGAAGCGTACCCTTTTCTTCCCCCGAGTCCCTTAAAATAACACTGAATCTGCCGCACCACGGCCCCCTTTGCGGCATGGCAGTCCGCAGAGGCATAACACTGATAGTCGGTGGCGGTTATCACGGCAAATCCACCCTTTTAAAGGCTCTGGAGGCCGGTGTGTACAATCATATCGCCGGTGACGGCCGGGAATACGTCATTACGGACAGTACGGCCGTTAAACTGCGGGCAGAGGACGGACGCAGCATCAGTAATGTCGACATCTCCCTGTTTATCAACGATCTGCCAAACGGCAGGGATACCTCCCGTTTCTCATCGGCAGATGCCAGCGGCAGCACTTCCCAGGCCGCGGCTGTTATAGAAGGAATTGAGGCAGGCGCTGCCGCCTTTCTGATTGACGAGGACACCTCCGCCACCAATTTTTATGCTCCGGGATGAGCTGATGCAGAAAATTGTCAGCAGGGATAAAGAACCAATCACTCCGTTCATAGAGAGAAGCTCTCGATGCGCCTCAGGCGTAGGATCAACATCGGTGTATGGAGGCTCGACAGAGCGCGCCTCGAACTGATGCTCAATAATCCTATACGCACAGCGGAAATCCATCGGCGTCGCAACTGGAAAGCAAGCAACCTCTGTAATCGAAACTGCGTCATGAGCAGCAAGAGGGTGGTTCTTTGACATTGTGACACCGAACACCGCAGGGCAAATCTGCGTCCAGCACAGTCCCTCTCGAGTTGTCCTACCCAACGTTACCGCTTCATCCACAAGCCCCTGCTGTACCGCCGTGAGGCAGGATTCGCTGCCGTTCCTTCTGACAACCAACTCAACACGCGGGTATTGTTCCGAAAAACGGGCAAGCAAGCATTCCGGTACGAGCACTCCGCGTAAAGGAGACGACGCAACGGCAAGAACAATCCGTTCGGGCACCGTATCGGACCTGCTTCGCAACTGAGCGGCCAATCCTTCCATATCGGATACGCATGCAAGCACGTTTTCTGCCTTCTCGGCAACCAATCGCGCCTCATCCGTTACAACAAGCCTGCGGCCGTTGCGGACAAACAGCGTGATCCCCAGTTCATCTTCGAGCTCACCCAATGCTTTAGAAACTGTCTGAGGGGTCACGTATAGCTGTGCGGCAGCCATCGAGAAGCTGCCGAGCCGCGCCGTCTCAACGAGATAAGAAAGTTGATTAAAGTTCATGACCCTCACCATTCTTTACCTGCGACACCGTTGAGACGAGTGGCGTTTTCGCCCATCCCCACAGACATCCCGTCGGAATACACCACGAAGATGTTTGTATTCGTCCATCATAATCCACCACCCGTTTTACCCGGGCGTAATTCGCCACCTGACCCTTTAGGAGATCCAGCCTTCAACTTCTACATGACGCAGGGGTATCCTTTTGCCGTCACTTCAGAATGTCCTTTGCGGGGACACACATTGAGGAGGTGCCGCTGTGCATCAGGAAAACAAACACCTCTCCGGCGGCACATGCACCACCCGGCGCCTCACCGATGCGGACATGCCACAGATCCTGAAATCGGCCGCGTGCGCCTGGCGCGCGTTGAAGGCAACGGACAATCCAGATCCTTCTGGTTGGCCTGCGGCTTTTCGGACACAGGAGAACGGGTCGTTTGCGACCATTATGCCCTCATACCGATGGAGCGCCGTTTGTAGCATCCCAGGTTTCAGATTCGCTTATCCCTCAAACGGGTTCGCGCGGGCCATCGCCTCGTCCTCGAAATACGTGCCCCACAGCTCCCCCTGATCGCTGGCGATGTTCTCCAAACGCCGCTCGCCGACCGGCCCCGTCAGCTTCCATTCCCTGCCGTCGAAGGCAACCGTGCCGCTCTCTTGGTCGAATGTGAACTCGCCGTCGGTCAGAGCACGCAGGCCAGACGCCCCTATATGGTCATCGTCATACACGTTGACCAAGCTGCGGCCAGACTGCTCCTCAATCGTAAAAATGATGCGCGATTCGTTGCCCTGCCGGTCATATGAAATGAAAATCGCAGGAGCAAGCGCATTTCCCTGTGAAGCAGGAGGGAAGAGGATGCATCCCAGGAACAGCAGCGCCGCTGCCGTTATCAGCACCGAGATGACCCTCTTTACCCTCATGCGAACATCCATTCCCGCATTAGACGGTTAGCTACCACACTTTGTAGATATTCTTCCAAGTTGTATAAGCAGCTTTATGGTTTGCTTGATAATGGCAAGGATATGCAACTTTCCCCTTAAGAGAACAACGAATCGACACCTGTGTCTCCTCCTTATCCATACAGCTGGTCATAGGTGTCAGTCAGACCAGGGTGATTGGCGGGCAGAACGCTCAGAGACCGATCCCTGATAAATGCAACCTCATCGGCAAGATCTTCAACATTGGGCAGAATATGCGAGGACATCAACACGCCAGTCCCCTCCTCGCACAGTTCGCGAATAATCGCGCTGTTGAGCTTAAGGTTCGTCGGATCAAGCGCGTTCATGGGCTCATCAAGCAACAGATAGCGAGCGCCGGTTACATAGCCAACCGCCAGCGCAACCTGCTGCTTCATACCCAGAGAAAGAGAGCGGATGCGCTTGTGCAAAAACCCATCGATATGACAGCGCTTCGCTACGCCCTCAATGCTCTCGTTCGCCTTCCAACACCGACAAGTTAGATACAATTGCTCGCGTACCGTTATCAGCGGATACAGCAAACTCGCATCGCCGGGAACATAGAACACGAGCCGACGGTATTCCTTCTCCTGTGACATCGGCACGTCATCTGCCAGCACCTTTCCCCGCCATGCAACATCGGGTGCGCCCACCAGGGCGCGCATCAACGTTGTCTTTCCCATTCCGTTGGGCGCGATGAGTCCGAGTACCTCTCCCGGCCGAACTGTTCCCGAGGCTCCATCGAGCAGCGTGGTGCCTCCAGCCTGAATGGTCATATTGGCAAACGCAAGCACGATTAGCACCTCTTTCCACGCAAAGAACGCTGATGGACACGACACACCACAAGCGCGCCGATAAGAAGCATCGATGACGATGCCGCCAGTACAACACATCCCATGTGTATATTCGCGCCGACAATGGGCATCAGGTCTGCTGCGTTGATATATGCCGGAAAGCCAGCAACGTTTGCGGGAAACAAATAGGTGGTTGGCAGGTAAGCCGCAACGTCATGTAACAAAAACGTCTTGTCGTAATACTGGGGTATCGAAGGAACAAACGCCAGCGCGGCGGCCGTAGCGGCACCGGGAACAGCACTCCCCAGAACAGTGAAGAGTGTCACCTGCAATAACCCAACAAACAGCGCAATCATCGCAACTAAAATAACTGTATTTAATAATACCCCACCAATAGTGGTGCTTACAATTGCACCGCCCTGGATAAACACTGCCGGGTAGGTTGGGTCTCCCAAGCCGTGTGACACCGTGTTGATTACAAATGCCGGAACAAGCGATACAAGAAAGACGGCAAGAGACAACATGGTCACCGCAATGATCGCCGCGCCCATTTTTGAAATTATTGAGCAAGGAGACTGAAATAGGAGCCTCCTGCTCTCCATGTTCTTGAGCACCAAAAATCCAACCACAACGGGAATCAACGGGACAAGCATGGGCGGTAAAGTCCCAACAACCTCAGCAACACGATACAGCCCCGGCTCCTCGGCAGTAGTTCCATACAATGCTGGGTCCGACCGCTGCGCAAGATCGCTCAGCAACGCATATTTTGCCTGCAACATAAGAGGGTCCGCCATCAGGTTACCTGATTCATAGAGGTCCAAATCGATACGCGCCAACTCAACCTGTGCAGCGAGCGAGCGCGTGAGAACGCGCAGTTTTCCACTCAACTCATCATCGTGGTATAGTTTGAAACAATTATATTGTGCTCAATATTTTGTTGGGCATTATGAAGGGAGATCACATGTCCGTCTACGATTACAGCGTCCAAACGCCTGCAGGTGAAGATATCTCGCTCGGCAACTTCAAGAACAAGGTCATGCTCATTGTGAACACGGCGACCGGCTGCGGGTTCACGCCTCAGTACGAGGCCCTGGAGTCCATGTACCACGACCTGCACGACCAAGGGTTCGAGATCATCGACATTCCCTGCAACCAATTCGCCAATCAGACCCCCGGCACCGACGAGGAGATTCACGAGTTCTGTACCCTGCACTACCAAACTGAGTTCCCTCAGATGAAGAAGTCCGAGGTCAACGGTGACAATCAGCTTCCGCTCTACGCGTTCCTCAAGTCGCAGAAGGGCTTCGAGGGATTCGGCAAGGGCGCGAAGGCGCTGGCGATGTCGGCCATGTTGAAGGGGATTGACCGCAATTACAAGCAGAATCCCGACATCAAGTGGAACTTCACCAAGTTCCTGGTGGACCGCACGGGCACCGTGGTCGAGCGCTTTGAGCCGACCGCTTCGATGGACTCGGTGCGTGCGGCGGTTGAGAAGCTGCTCTAGCGTTCGTCGAAATTCAACCCCTCGCGCTGCGAACAATTCCCATACGCTATCATGGCGGTACGGTCCCGTTGCCGTACCGCCAGCTCTCTTATACCGAGGACCCATTTCATGCCCGAACGCGATAACAGCCTCAAGCTCGACCAGCAACTCTGCTTTCCTTTATACGCAGCGGCGCGCAAGGTGGTGGGCGCCTACACGCCCCTCCTGCGGCCCCTGGGTCTTACTTATACGCAGTACCTGGTGCTTTTGGTGTTGTGGGAGCGCGACGGCATCAGCGTGGGGACTCTTGGGAAACGCTTGCATCTCGACAGCGGGACCCTGACACCGGTTCTCAAACGGCTCCAGGCATCCGGGCTGATCGAACGCCGCCGAGCCGCTGACGACGAGCGCGTGGTGACGGTGTTTTTGACCGAGCGGGGAGCTGACCTCAAGGCCCAGGCTCGCGACATTCCCGAGCGCATGCAAGCCTGTTTTGATATTGCCCCCGACGAGGCACGCGAACTCTATACCATCCTGCATCACATCATCGACGCGTAGCTGTATCCCGTGCGGCCTTGGTTGCACGGGATACAGCCTCATGTGGAGAGTCCGTGGGCATATCTCTCGTGAAATCGGCGCAACGCATGTATGCCGACACACAAGGGGCCCGCCCCAGCTTGCCAATTTAGATTCCGGCAAGCTCACACCGTGATAACGGCAAGCTATTTGTTCGACCACCCGGGATTTCATACCAGATTCGGCCCCTAAGCTCAGGTATCCGGCGGCGTTGGGCCGCGCGGGCGCTACACAGCGCATCGACCGCGAGGAGGGACCGGTATGAGAAAGAGGTCACGAGGCAGGACGCAACGCCATCGAGATATGCGGACATGGCTGAGACTCGCCACCTGTTGGATGACGGGTGTACGACGGATGTGTCGGCCGTTGATTCGCATGTCGATGAACACCAACCGCATCGTCGCCGCGCTTTTGATTACCGCGTTGTCTGTGGGCCCGTTTATGGCGCTTGCAGGATCGAGCGTTGCCCACGGCGATGAAGCACCCGCCTCCGAAGCACGCGAGCTGATTACCGGAACGTGCACGGTGTCGGCCCCGCCGCCGGGAACCCAGGTTGTTACTGGGCAGACCATCACGATGCCCGACGGGAAGACGCTGCCGGCATTTTGCTACGAACGGGACTGGCTGCAAAAACCCGATCATAACTGGTATGTGTGGCCGACAGCCGGGACCTATCCGTTCACGGCCACCAGAAACGACAACGGTACGTATTTCGTATTGGTCCACTCGCAGGACGCACCGCCGTTCAACGGCGTCAACGTTCCCGGCTATCCGCGGCAGCAGGTCTACACACCCGAATGGCCGGTCGATGTCCATGTGAACTTCTCCAAGACATCGGCTGACGCCTCGTTTACCCAGGGCAACCAAGAATACGCCTACGCCGGGGCCGTATACGACATCTTCGAGGAGAGCACCGGAAGCAAAGCGGCTACCATCACCACCGATGAGACGGGACGCGCGAGCTGCACCTTGAAGGCCAATACGCGCTACTACGCCATCGAGACGAAGGCGCCCGCCGGATTCACCTTGAACCCCGAGCGCGTTTCATTTACGACCGGCAAAGACACCATGGACATCACGCTTGCAGATGCCCCAGGGCGTGTGATCCTGCGCATCGTCAAGCGCGACTCGGCGACCGGCGGACAGGCGCAGGCAGGTGCATCCCTTGCGGGTGCGGAGTACAAAGTGGTCGACGCCCGCGGCGTCGCCCATACCGGAACCACCGATGAGGCAGGGACGCTCAGGTTCGACAACCTGCCCCTGGGGCGTATCGTAGTGACCGAAACGAAAGCGCCCGCCGGCTACAAGCTCGATACGACCCCGCACGAGTACTACGTGCGCGCCGATGCGCTCAACACGGAAGGGGTTGTTACGCTTGAACCTGAGCGGGACTTCTCTGAGCACGTCATCGCCTTCGATCTTGAGATCGCGAAGTTCAAGAACGACCCGAGTTCCGAGGGAAGCGGGGTGCGCTGGCCCGCAGAGGGCGTGCAGTTTGAGATTGTGAGCAACAGCACCGACCGCGTGGTGACAACCCTCACCACCGATAAGCATGGATTCGCCCAAACGCCTGCGGACGCCTGGTATGGCGACGGCACACGGCCGACCGGCGTTTCGGGATCGATTCCCTATGATAAGAAGGGTTACACCGTGCGTGAGGTTGCCTCCACCGTACCCGATGGCTATGAGCGGATGGACGATTTCACCATCGAACCCGACCAGATGGCCGATGGCGTTCGCCTGAAATACATCATCGAGAACGCCACCGCCGGCACTCGGCTGCAGATCGTTAAGAAGGACGCCTCCAGCAACCAGACGGTCCCCCTCGCAGGATTCACCTTCCGCCTGCTCGATAAGGACAAGAACCCCATCGCCCAGGAAGCGTGGTACCCGAACCATGTTGAGCTGACCGAATTCACCACCGATGACAGCGGGTGCGTCACGCTACCCGAGAAGCTCATACCCGGCACGTATTACATCGAAGAGCGCGCCGTCAACCGCCGTACCTGCTGAACGGAACCTTGAAAAAGGTGACGCTTGGCGGCACACAAGGGCCCGTTGCCGTTGTGGCGTTCTCGAATGTGCAGGCCACCGGTCAGGCACATCTTGTGAAGACATGCGCCGATGATGGCAGCGCGCTCGCCGGCGCCGAGTTCGATGTCGTGGCGCAGGAGCAGATAACGAGCCCCGATGGCAGCGTGCAGGCCGTGGCGGGCGAGGTGGTCGATCACGTTGTCACCGATACGAACGGAAGGCCGCAACGAGCAAGCTCCCCCTCGGTACCGGGACGGCCTCCTATGCGTTTGTTGAGACGAAGACCCCTGAGGGTCATGCGCTGGACACCACACCGCATCCCTTTACCCTGAGCTATGCCGATCAGGATACCGAGGTGGTCATGGCCGAGGTCTCCGTGAGCAATGTACCCACGGAGCTGCACGTGGACAAGCGTATCGCCGGGCGCGATGAGCCGCTTGGAGGGGCGACCTTCGCATTGTGGAATCAGGAGGATGAAATTCCGCTTGCCCAAGATGACGAGGTAACCCATGCGTTCGCCCTCCTCGCAGACGGAGGAAACCACGAGGTGTCTCTCACGCTATCGGGCGATGACGCGCAGATTCCGCTTGTCTGGCAGGAAGAGAATCGGGCATACGTCGCCACCGGCCTCACCGGACCGGCAACCGTCACCGTTGACGGTAATGACGTGGGGTCCGTTCGCATTGAGGGCAAAACGTATGCGCGGCTGCGTGCCGGGACTGTTGAGATGCTCCCCATCCTGCTGCGCGGCTCCAAAGAGCCGACATGCCACACCACCGATGACACCGGAGCGTTCAAGGTGGACCATCTGGATACAGGGACGTGGAAGCTCATGGAGACGAAAGCCCCCGACGGCTATGTGCCTGACGGCGCCACCTATTCGTTCACCGTGGACGAAAATGGCCTGGTCGAGGGACATGCAGCGCATTCCTTGACGGTGCACAATGACTACACGAAGGTTGATATCAGCAAGCGCGATATCACCAACGAAGAGGAGCTTGCCGGCGCACATCTTATCTTGACCGACGCGGAAGGAACCATACTCGATGAATGGGTGTCGGACGGCACGCCCCATCGCATCGAGATGTTGAAGCCGGGCATCTACACCCTCACCGAACGCATGACGCCCCACTCCTATGACCAAACCCATGCCATCACCTTTACCGTATACGAGACGGGCGAGGTGCAGCAGGTCGTGATGTACGACGAACCCATCGAGATCGAGGGGAGCATCGACAAGCGGCAGGAGATCGCCGACCCGGTGGCGGCCATGACCGAGGCGAATGGAGATGGAGAGAATCGGGCCGAGGTGAAAACCTCTGAGGACGGAACCTTCTCGTACAGCATCGATGTGCAGTCAACCAGCTCGACCTGGACCGACGAGTTTACTGTGACCGATGAGATCGCCGGGGCCGAGGCGGGTCTTGCGGTACTCGACCACGTTGACACGCCACAAGGCTCGCGGGACTTCGACGGGCTGCTCAATGTGTGGTACCGCACGAACCTCACCCCCGCCGACTATCAAGATCCTTCCGGGGCGAACGCCACACTCGACGATGGGCACGAAAATCCGTGGCTGCACGATGCTAGCACGCAGGACGCCGTAGGGGATGACGGGAGAGCCGTTAGCTATACCGGTTGGAAGCTGTGGCAGAAGGAGGTCAGCGCAGCCGAGAGCACCAGACTTGATGTAGACGACCTGCAACTGGAAGAGGGTGAAACCGTTACCGCCGTGCGCTTTGAGTATGGACGGGTTGAGGCGGGTTTTACCACGCGACCAGACGGATGGGACCGCGAGGACCTCAAGCACGAACATGATGACCTGAACGACATCGCATCCACTCACGAGGGAGCAACCTTTATGGACCAGAACACACTCCTGGTGACACGGGGCGACGGATCGGTCATCGAGATGACGCAACAGGAGCTCGACGCCTGCGCCGATGGAGGCGGATACCTCATCGACCCTGATGGAGATGGCGCACCGGAGTTCATCCCCTTTGAACAGGTTTCAACCCCCGCCGGCACCAGCCACGCCTTCGCTCCCGCCATCCTCACCCTGCACGTCACCGACGCCTACCACGCTGGTGCCACACTCGAAAACGGCGCACGCGTGGACCTCTACCGCAACAGCGGCGGAGACGACCTGGAGGACCATGATTCAGACGGCGTCGTTCAGACGCCGAAGACCTTCCTAATCCCCCTCGACCAAACGGGCGCAAGCGGTATCTTCGCCATACTCGCCGCAGTCGCGACGGTTGGAGCCGTGCTGCTTATGCGGCAGCCCCGACACAACGATCGCAACAGGAATGGGTTGAAACGATTGGCCGTCAAGCAGCCTTCGCTGAAGCGACGGATACGAGCAGCGGGACCCCGACTGCGTGACCCCAGCCATGCACGCCACCCCGCAGCGCGACGCCTTTCGCGGCGGCGCACGTAGCAGCAGGGAGCCGAGCGCATGGAGGACATGCCGTCCCGAAGCACTTGATACCTACCCAAGCTGACGGAAAGGAGCAACACGTGCCACGACATCCCCAACGAAGACATTTTGGACGGTTGCTCCTTCCTCTTGCCGCCGTCATATCGTTCGTTTGCCTGGTCGCCTTCCTGATGCCACGCACGATCAGCGACCTGGCATACCAACGAATCGATGTGACGGACGTCCACGATGATCCGCATAGCGCGGATGACATCAACCCGGATTTCGCCGGATGGCTCCGCGTTGAGAACACCGCAATCGATTACCCCGCCGTGTATCAGCGCCCCTCCGACCCTCAGGGGTTTTACCTGAACCATGACTTTTGGCGCAGGCCATCCGAAGCCGGGTGTCCATACCTCCAACAGGGAGTAGCGGCAGGCAGTGACCACGTCATGGTATTCGGGCATCATCTCGGTCTCACGGGAGGAATGTTCACCGAGCTCCATGATGCATTCGGCCAGAAACGCTTTGAGACTCTCGGAACGCTCCGCTGGCTGCCGAGAGACGGAGATGAACGCTCATTCAGACCGTTTTGCGCGATGCGCGTTGACAAGACCTACGAGCACATCCAGCGTTATCGATTCGATCGGCAGGAGGATATCGCCTCTTGGCTTCAAACGCTCGCTGAAGAGGCGTCCGCTAAACAGGCGAGCTGGAAGGAGATGGCAGCGCAGGCCCGGCAAGTCATGACGCTCATCACGTGCGCCGACGCACGTCGAGGCGGGCGGAATCGGACCCTTGTCGTCTTCGTCCGCTAATCGCTCCCGTCAAGCGACCCGATGGAATCAAGCTCAGCACGCTGCGCTTTTTCATCGGCGATGCGCTCCGCACGGACATCTGCCGGCGTCGACCAGCGCTGGCCGAGATAATATGACGCGCCGACACCGAGCAAGATGGCAGCGACAACACCGATTAGATAGGCAACCCAATGCCTCTTTATGAACGCGCCCACGGCCCCTCCCAGCAACACGCGCTGTGTGCGTTCCCTTATTTTGTCATTTTTTCTCGGGAACGGGTACACGAGATATACCGTCACTCTACACCGAAAGGATTACTCATGGCGAGCACATACGAACTCTTTTATAAACCCACGTGTCCATTCTGCCTGAAAGTTATCGACTACATGAACCGCGCCGGCATCGAACTGCCCATGCGCGACATCGTTTCCGACCCTTCCGCACTCGAGAAGCTTGTCGAGGTCGGCGGCAAGAGGCAGGTCCCCTGCCTGTTCATCGACGGGAAGCCGATGTATGAGTCCGACGACATCATCGCCTACCTGAAAGAGCATGTTGCCTAGCGACTCGAAATGAATCGTCGGGGACAAGGCAGCATAGCCTTGGATTCGACATCGAGTGATGTTCTTCCGATTCGGCCAGCATATACCTATATGAAGCGAGCCCGCAGACGTTATCGCCTGCGGGCTCGCTTGGTCTCAATCGGACTGCACGGCTTGTTAGGACCTGCGGATGACCTCGGTCACCACATCGGCCACGTACGCGACGTTGGCGGGATCCACATTGTAGGGTTGGTCGTCCTCGGTATGCGACAATGCGAGGTTCGCGCCCTCAACGCCCGCGATGCTCAACGAGCGCAAGCTCATGCTCATGGCGGCATGGGCATCGGTTGTCACATGCGGCATCTCCACGCTACCGATTTCATTATGGAAATCGGACGAGACGCGGGAGACCAAACCGGCGATACGCCGGTCGCCCTTCAGGGTGCGCTGATCGCCCTCCATGGACAGCATCGCCAGCTCGCCGGCGCCAACGCATTCGAGGTTGATGAAGAACACGCCGCGCAGCTTGTCGCGATGGCTCTTCAAGAAGGCCTTGATGCCGGCATTGTCATACTCGGAGGCGCCGGTCGCGACAAACCAGATGTCATGACCCAGCAACTCATCATCACCCAGAGACGTCACCGCCTCGCGCAGCTCCTCCTCAGAAAGCTCTTCGGATGCAGTGGCTCCGCCCTTCCAACCATCGCCTCCGTCGTTGCCATCGAAGTTATCCCACGAGCCGATGTCGCTGCCGGACTGCTTTGCATCGAAATCCTCATCGACGCCGAGCCAGTCGCTCATGCTGTCGTTGTGCTTCTTCTTACGACCGAAGAAGCGGCCCAAACCGCGGCGCGGCTTCTCATCCTCAGCTGCGGGAGCGGCGGAGGCGGGGGAAACGGGCGCCACCGGGGGAACGGATGGAGCGTTCGCGCCGGCAACGGGGGCCTGGCGCTGATCAACCACGGAGAACATCGGCTTCTTCTGTGCGGGAGCACTCGCAAGAGAGGCGCCCTGAGCCGTCGATGCTAACGGATCGCTCGTAACGGGATCGGGAAGATCGAACAGCGCCGAGCGGCTAGGCGTGGCGGCGGGTGCGGGTGCGGGTGCCGCAGGGCTCGGCAGGTCGGGAATCTTGCTAGGAGCCGGGCGCGAGATCTCCGCCATCAGCGAATCAACCGTCTCGACCGGACGGGCAGGCATGGCCATCGTACGCGTGGGGTCGTCGGCAGAAGATGCAACGGGCTCAAACACCTGCGTTGAGGCAACCGGGGAGTCCTTATCGGCAGCTGCCTCGGAAACCTCTTCCTGCGCAGGCTGCCCAGCCACCGCGGCGGCGTCCTCGACAGCATCGACTCCGGCCTGCTGGTCAATCGCGGCTGAAGTCGCATGCTCCGCCTCAGCAGCATCTGCGCCAGCATCCTCGACAGACACCGCCTCATCATGCAGCGGTGCGGCGCCGACAGGCGCATCGATCACCATACTTTCGGGCAGCTGCGCGGCTTCTTGGTCCGCCTGCGGCGCAGCAGCGTCCGAAGCAACCGCATCTTCCCCAACTGGCTCGTCAGCCGCCTCGTCGCGAGCAGGCAGATCGATCACCTGCTCCTCAGATGCGGCGATCTCTTCCTGATCGACCTCGGCCTCGCGGCCTGCGGGCACGCTGGCGGAAGGCGTGAGGAGCGCATCGTCCTCGTACACCAGGCTGCAGGAATCGGGCAGCATCCCGAGGGCGCGCACCGCATCGGCACCAAAACGGATATTGCCCTCGCGATTCACCACGAATGGACCCTCTTCTGCCTCAGCGGTGGCATCGGCAACCTGCAGCTCGCCCTCATCGATGACCGAGCTCTCAACATCGGAGTCCTCCGGGACCTCATCCTCCTGCGCAGGCGCGATACCCTCTGCCTCGAGAACACGGGGATGCCATCTCGGTTGTGGACCCCATGGCATCGGCCACGGGCTCCACATAGTACGCGTCAGATTCGCCGAAGGCATCGTCTTCCGCCGCCGACGGGAAGCGTCGGCACCGCCGCCGTTTCAGACGGGCTCACGTAGTCAACCCCGGATTCTGCCGGGGCGGACACCTCCTCGTCCTGCGGCTCGGCACCCTCGGGCGCAACCTCAGCCTGCTCAGCCTCATGCGGATAGGAAGCCTCGGCTGCGGCAGCGGCAGCTGCCTCCGCGGCTGCCGCCTCGGCGGCGCGGCGCGCCTCCTCCACGATTTGGCGCTGCTGATCAAAATACTCATCGGCGGGCATATCGCCGGGGAACTCATCGCCCCCTTCGTACGGGGCCACGGCATCCATCACGCCCAGCATGGCGGCAACCGAAGACTTGTTACACACCGAACCGGACGTATAGGGGAGCACGAACCGGTTGGCAATCGTGCCGACCGCCAGCACCAGCGGAATCAGCGCCGCAACGATTGCCACGACCCACAGCAGCACCTTGATTGCGCCGGGCAGGGGCAGTACGCGCAGGACGGCAATCACCGCCGGCACCACCATGGCGTAAGGCAGAAGCCTCACCAGCATCGGGCGGTACGCGGCAAAGGGCTCCTGCGCAAGCATGTCGGCGCGCGGCGAATCATAGTGAGCCATCACGACGACCGGACGGTTGCGAGGGGACGCGAGGGGGCCGGAAGCTTTGTGATATGCGATAACGTTCTGGCTGAGTCCGCCGTGTCCCATGCTCGAGAACACAGAACGGCCCGTCCGCTCCAGCACGAACAGCACCGCCGCCGCGAACACCAGCAAGATGCCGATGACGCCCAGCGCGCCGCCGATGCCCATGAGCACCGCACCGAGAAACACCGCGATACCCAGCGCCGCCTGCACCACCTTCGATGTGCCCTTCGCGCTGAACTCCTGCACCTCGGGGGCAAAGCCGTGGTTCTCGAAAACCCGTGCGATGACATCCGCCGCGGCGCGCTCCTCCTCACTGCAAGCAGGGGTTATTCCCGTATTCTGCAACAGGTGACTGAGGTATTTGTTCGTACTAGCCATGTGGGCTCCACATCGATATCGACTACGTGCAGGGACACCGCTCCCACGATGTACCTGTATTCTGTCGAAAGTATACCCTTACTCTTCGAGAACCGCAGCTCCACGGCGCGAAGCACAGACACGTCCCACGCCTTGGGGGCGGGAGGCGGTATGGGTCCAATGGCATACAATGGACGGGCATACGCTCGCACGCTACGCCGAAACCGCAGGAAGAGGGGATTCACGTGACTCATAGCAGCACCGATGCGGCACCCCTGGGTGACGCCGCGATGGCAGCAGGGGCGCTCAACGCGAGCACCATGCGCCTGCTCAACCTCTTCTTCATCCTGAATGCTGCAGATATGCCGCTTTCGACCACGCGTATCATCTCCGACGCCGACATGGGCTACGGATCGGGCAACGAGGCGTCGGACAAGAAGAAGTTCCAACGCGACCGTGAGCAGCTCGCACAGCACGGCATCGCGATCACCGAGGTGAAGATGGAGGGAAGCGCCGGCAACGAGGAGAGCTGGTGGCAGATCGATCGGGTGCGGACGCACACCCAGCCTGGCTCGATCAGTCCCGATGATGCCTCCATCGTGCTGGCGGCCATCGATGAGACATTCGAGTTGCACGCGAACAACCTGGAGCGCTGGCCCCTGCAGCGCGCTTATCTCAAGCTCCTCGACGCTGCCGGGGAGCATCAGGTGAGCGAAGCGGCAAGCAGCAGCGACGCCTATTCCACGCAGATGCAAGGTATCTGGAACGCCGTGGCCGCGAAACGAGCCGCGCATTTCACCTATCGCGATGGGGCCGGCGTTCTCAAACAACATGTTGTCAGCGTCTATGGAACCTTCACCAGGAACCGCATCTCCTATTTCACGGGATTCGACCAGGAAGCGAACGACATCCGCACGTTCCGCACCGACCGGGTCATCTCATCGACCAGGCCGCCGAAAGGAACGCCGACCTACGAGATTCCCGCAGAGTTCGACCTGAGACGCCATCAATTCCTCCCCTTCGACTTCTCCAGCGAACCCGAAACGGATACGGTGTTCTCTTTCCCTGCCACCATGAGCACTCCGGAAATCGAACGCATCACCAACCGACGCGGTACGCTCGTCTATCCGAACATGGCTTCTGGGTCTCCATCAGATCTTTCGTCCGAGACTGCATCCGGATGCACGGATGCGCCGGAACGGAATCCGGAAACGGCGATCCTGTGGCAGATCGGGGTTCGCGACCTCGATGCGGCGGCGGGTTGGGCGCTGGAGCATGCGTCCCGCGGTATGAGGCCGCGCTCGCCTCAGGCGCTCATTGATGCCTGGCGCGCCCGCATCGACCGGGCGCTCGGCGCACATGGGCTCGAACCTTCGGCAGACCATGCGGCAAATGCGGCTTCATCCGGCACAGACACCCCAGTACCAGCACGTATGCGCGCGTGGCCATCTTCGGCAGCGAGCCTGTCCGCGGACGGTGCAGAGATGAATGCGTCCCCAGCGGGTACGTGTGCGAAGCCATCTTCAACAGCAAGTCCATCCGCGGGCATGGCCGAGGCGAACACGTCCCCAGCCAGCGCTTCCCCAACCGATACCGCGTCAACCCTGTCCCCAGCCTGCCGGGGCGACGACGGACACGTCCCCAACCGGTACCGAAACGACCCCGTCCCCAAACGGCATACGGCAGCAAGTGCATCTGCGGACAACACCGGGGCAAGCCCATCCCCAACCGGCGATTCCCCAACCGGCGTGGCGGAAAAGTTCTTCCTCAACCGGTGCGCCGTCACCGTGGCGAACACGTCCCCAGCCGTCGCGCCCCCAGCCGGCATACCGAAACGACCCCGTCCCCAGCCGGAACGGCAGGCATGCCGAAACGAACCCGTCCCCAAACTGCGCGCCACAGCAGCGCAGCCTCACCGCCCGCGCCTCGCTTGACGCTGCCTTGAACATCCTGGCGCGCTTGAGCACAGCCCCCGGACAGCGCGTCGCGCTCGATGAACTCGCCTCGATGCTCTCGCTGACGCCCGAACAGACCGAGCGCATCATCGCGGGACTCATGGAGCTCGCCGATTCCGTCAGCGGTGCGCGCATTGTCCTTTCCATTGAGGATGGCATGGTCCGGCTTTCCGGCGATGCCGCCCGGATGCAGCCGCTGCGCCTTGCCCCCGACGAGGCGATTGCCCTGCACAGCGCGCTCACCCGCTACCAGCTCAACGATGATGTTTGGCAGCGCCTGCAGCACAACCTGATGCCCGCAGGAACCGACGAGGGTGCCCGCATCGACCTCAGGACAAGCGACGATGCACTGTTCGGCAGATTCTGGCCGCGCCTGTGCGAAGCGCTGCAAGACGGCGTGCGCATCGAGATTCTCTACCGCTCGCAGGATGCCCCGGTAGCACGACGACGCACGGTCGACGCCGGCTTCATCGAGCTCGCCGACGAAGGGGCCTACCTGACCGCTTGGGACATTCAAAGGGATGCCCAGCGTCGGTACCGGCTCGACCGCATCGAGGATCTAAGCTTCACCCCCGATTCCGCCGTGCGCCACCCCTTTCGACGCACCTCGCTGCAAGACAGCCTGCACCGGCAGGGCGAGCGCGTCACCCTGCTCTTCGAATCCGTAGATCAGGCACGGCAGACTGGATGGGCGGGCTTGGAACTGAAGCGGGCACAGCAGCGCCGCGAGGGCGTGATGATACCCGCATACATCACCTCGCGCGCATGGCTCTTCGACCAGCTCCTGGCCGCCGGAGGTTCCATCCGCCTGCTCGACGCGCGCGACATGTGCAAGGAGCTGCAGGTCCATGTGGCAGGGCTCAAGCTGTAGAAGATAGCAGGGAGCGGCCTTCCGCGGGTGGGGCGCCACCATATGCAAATCGGCCCGTCGGCATACGCGCCAACGGGCCGACAATCACCTCTCGTGCGAGGCGCGCCACAGCTCCAGGTACCGTCCGACCCGCGCGGTATCGAGCCGCTGGTAGGATGTGGGCAGCGAGGAGAGGAACTTCTTGCCGTACCCCTTGCTCACCAAGCGCGAATCGGCCATGACCAGCACACCGGCGTCGGTGGAGGTGCGGATGAGGCGCCCTGCCGCCTGCTTAACCTCCAGCACCGCCTCGGGCAGCGCGTAGCGCGCCCAGGCGCGGTCCTCACGCACCGACCGTTCACAGGACAGCGGATCGTTCGGGCTCGAAAACGGCAGCTTGGGAATCACCACGCACCGCAGGGTTTCCCCAGCGGCATCGAACCCTTCCCAAAACGCCTTGAGCGCGAACAGCGACGAGGTACGCTCCGACAGGAACCGGTCACGCAGGCGCTTGACGGACGTGCCGCGCTGCTGGCACATGAGCTCCAAGCCCCGCTCGCTTGAGCGGCGCCTCCACGCGGCCCGAAGAGCTCCTCCATATCGCGCCTGTTCGTGAACAGGGTCAGCGTGGAGCCGCCCATGGCGAGATGAACGTCAACGAGCAGCTTCTCAAGTGCAGAAAGATAGGCGTCGCGATTGCGCGGATCGGGCACATCGGCGGCCACCACGACCGCCATATTCCGCTCGAAGTCATAGCTTGAATCGAGATGCAGCTCGCGCGAGGAGGAACGGCCGATACGGTCGAGCCCGACGGCATGCTTGAAATGGTCGAAACTCTCGCCCACCGTCACCGTGGCCGAGGCGAAGATCGCGCTGTGGACCTCCGGAAGCCATTGCTCGGCCAGTGCAGCCCCGATGTCGAGCAGCTCGGCGGTGAGCGCCTCGCCGCCCGCGCGGCGTCGGCGGTCGACATGGAACGAGAACACGTAGCGCTCGTCGGTTCCCTCCAGGATCAGCGCCAGTGCGTTCTTCATCTCCTTCATGCGCCGCTCCAGATCGGCGATGTCGACCACCATCTCGGGCTTCTCGGCACCGACCGTCTCAACGAGCGATTGCAGGTTCTTGTCCGCCTGGTCGAGTGCGTCCACAGCCGGTGCGCGCGGTCTCCGCGAACAAGCCCCACGCCATCGGTTGCCCGCAGCTCCTCGCCGATCCATACGTTCTCGGCGTCGTAGCCGCCGCGCGCGGCACCGGAACGGGCCATATCGCGCACCTGGTCGAACACGCCGGCCATCGCCAGCGAAGCCCGCTGCGTGGTGGCCGACGCCTTCGCCGTGATACCCATGAACAGCGTGGCCGCATCGGAGGACGCCAGATCGCGTGTAATCTGACCCAGGGCCCCGGCGTGATCGCCGCCCAGGCGCTCGAACAGAGCGCGCGACTCATCGGCAGACACGGTCAGCGCCCATTGACGGCGCGCCTCGCGCTCCACCGAATGGGCCTCATCGACCACCCAATGCCGGATGGGCGGCAAGATCTTCCCGCCCGCCGCCACGTTGCGGAACAGCAGAGAGTGGTTGGTCACCACCACGTCGGCGCGGGCAGCGCGGCGGCGGGCGCCGTGCACGAGGCATTTATCGGGGAAAAACGGGCAGAGCCTGCGCGCGCATTCCCGGGACGAGGTTGTAAGATCGGGCCGGTTCACGCTACGCCATCGAATACCCAAACCGTCCAGGTCGCCGGCGGGAGACTGGCACACGTAGGCGTAGATCACCGCGATGGCCGTGAGCGTATCGGCCGGGTCGCGATTCGTCACGATCTCCTGAGCGCGGGTGAGGCGCTCGAGTTTCCGCAGGCAGGGATAGTGATCGTATCCCTTGAGGGCGCAGTAGGACAGCCCGCCGTCGAGCTCGCGCGCAAGGCGCGGCAGCTCGTGATACATCAGCTGATCGGCCAGGTTATTCGACTTGGTGGCGATGCCGACGGTCACGTGGTTGCGGCGCGCGGCCTGCGCCATGGGCACCAGATAGGCAACCGACTTGCCCACGCCGGTACCCGCCTCGACCACGCGGTGCGTCGAGGTTGCAAGCGCCTCGCGCACCTCGAGCGCCATTTGCACCTGCTCATGACGGGGCTCATAGGTGGGATACATGCGATTCACCAAGCCGCCCGGCGCGAAACATGCTTCCAGCTCCTCGGGAGTCGGCATGTTCAGGTGATCCAGCTCGTCGGCATCCACCCGGTCGGGCGTGCGGTCGGCATTCAAGATCTCGGCGCGGGCAGCCGTGAGGGAAAAGACCGCATCGGGTTGCTCGGCAGCCAAAAAGCTGAAGATCGGTCGATATGACCAGGGGACGTCCGGATGCATGTCGGCCAAGCGGCGCATGAGGCCGGCCGGCAGGTCGCTCAACGCCACCAGCAGAATGCGCCACACACCGCACAGCGCCTCGACGTCATCGCTGGCGCGGTGCGACACCGATGCGCATCCGAACAGATCGGCCATGAACGACAGCTTGTGCGAGCTCAAGCGCGGCAAGGCCACGCGCGACAGCGCCAGCGAATCCACCCAGATATCGCTCACCGCCTCGCCCCCGGGCACTGCCTCGATGAATGAGCGGTCGAACGTTGCATTATGCGCGATCACCGGGCAGCCGCCCACGAACTCCGCCAGGCGCGCAACAGCCTCCGCAGCCGACGGCGCATGCGCCACGTCGGCATTCGTGATGCTCGTGAGCGCAGTGATCTCCGGCGGGATCAAACCGCTGGGATGCACGAAGGTGTCGAAGCGATCGACCACCTCGCGTCCGCGCAGACGGGCGGCCGAAATCTCAATCAGCTCGTTCTCCTGGGCGCTTAACCCGGTGGTCTCGGTATCGAGTACCACCACGTCGTCCTCAATCAGCCCGAATGACCGCGTGCGGGCACGCTCGGCCAAGGTCTCATAGGCGGCGATGACAGGCTCCGGGGTGGCCGGCAGCACCGCCTCCGCCATCGTGGGTGGATATGCTGCCATGCTCATCGACGAGCCCTTTCTATTGCCAGATCAACCAGCTCGGCGCACGCCTCGGCAAAGGTGAAGCCCGCATGCCTCACCTCATCGGGGAACAACGACGTGGGCGTCATACCGGGGATGGTGTTGGTCTCAAGGATCACCGGACCGCGGTCCGAAACGATGAAATCGCTGCGGGAGAAGCCGAAGCACCCGATGGAACGGTGCGCGCGGACGGCGAGCTCCTGCACACGCGCGTAGGTGGCCTCATCCAAACGCGCCGGGATACGGTGGATATCGGTGGGGTCGACGTACTTGACATCCAGATCGTAGAATTCGCAATGCTCCGGTGTACAGATCTCGACCACCGGCAGGGCGCGCAGGGTGCTCCCGTCGCCCAAAACTCCCACGGTGACCTCGGTCCCTACCACGCGCTGCTCCACGAGCACCTTGTCCCCGAACCCATGCGCATAGGCAACCGCGTCGGCAAGATCGCCTGGGTCCTTGACCAAGCGCACGCCATAGCTCGAGCCGTTGATAGCGGGTTTAACGAACAGCTCGCATCCCAGCTCCTCGACGACCGCATCGGCATCGATCGGGTCACCCTCCATGAACGGGATGCCGGGAGCCGTGGGAACACCGGCGCGCGCGTAGAGAATCTTCGCCAAATCCTTATCCACCGCGCAAGCGCTTGCCATGGAATTCGAGCCGGTGTAGGGGAGATTCAGGAACTCCAGGGCACCTTGTATGGTGCCGTCCTCGCCTCCCTTGCCGTGCAGCGCCAGAAACACGACGTCAGGTCGGCGGTCCGCCAGCTCAGTCAGCACGCGCGGGCTCGCAGGGTCCATGAGCTCCACGCTGCCGAACCCGGCCTTTCGAAGAGCTACGACCGCATTGCGACCCGAGGCAAGCGACACCTCGAGCTCATGTGAGCTGCCACCGGCAAGCACGACGATTCTCATATCGGCGCGATCTGCACACGTTTGTCCGTCCATGGCCAACCCCTTCGCTCCCCATGTCACCAACTGGTGTCCATTTATCGAATACCTGCACGTCTTGACCGCCAAGCGTGCAGACGTACCTTATTGTATAGGTATCTACGCATCTTCCTGTGTGAAAGGCAGTCTATGGTACGCTCGCACCGCACTCGCGACATCCGCATGCTTGATTTCGAGGACATCCAGGAGCTCGTTGCTGAGCTCGGACAACCGGCATTCCGCGCCAAGCAGCTCAATGAATGGATCCATGAGAAGAACGTATGTTCGTTCGATGAGATGACGAATCTCCCCGCTTCGCTGCGGACGAAGCTCGCTGAGCACTTCCAGTTCAACACTCCCACCGAGCTCGTCAAACAGGTTTCGCGCGATGGCAGCCGCAAATACCTGCTGCAGTTCTCGGACGGTGTCTCCGTCGAGACAGTCGGCATGCCCAACCGCAACAAGCTGGCCGTCTGCATCTCCACGCAGGCGGGCTGCGCCATGGATTGCGCGTTCTGCGCAACCGGCCTCGCGGGTCTCACGCGCTCGCTGACTGCCCAGGAGATGGTCGATCAGGTGCTTCACGTCGCCCGTGATTTTGGCGAGCGCGTGACCAGCGTCGTCTTCATGGGGCAGGGCGAGCCGTTTGCGAACTTCAACGCAACGGTTGATGCCCTCCGCGAACTCAATCGACCCGACGGTCTGGGTATCGGCGCGAGACACCTCACTGTTTCAACTTCGGGCGTCATCCCAGGCATCAAGCGCTTCGCCGAGCTTCCCGAGCAGTTCACCCTCGCCGTATCGCTGCACTCCGCCATCCAGTCCACGCGCAACAAGCTGATGCCTGGCGTGAAGAAGTACACGCTGCTGCGTCTCCATGAAGCCCTGCAGGACTATGTTGAGAAGACCGGCCGCCGCCCCACGTACGAATACGCCATGATCGATGGTATTAACGACAACAACCCCGAGATGCAGGCGCTGATCGACTTCTGCGTGGGCACGATGTGCCACGTGAACCTCATCCAGCTTAACGACATCCCCGATAGCCCCCTGAAGCCGTCGCCCATGGAGAAGGTTGAGACGCTGCAGCGCCGTCTCACCATGCACGGCGTTGAGACTACCATCCGCAACTCGCGCGGTGGAGACATCGACGCGGCCTGCGGTCAGCTCAAGCAGCACGCCTCGATTCCCAAGAAGCTGCTGAACAACCAGTAGCGATACCTTTCGATACCATCATTCAACGCCGCACCAATGTATGCAAGGGGGCTGCAGACCATGAGATTGGCTGCAGCCCCTCAATTCATACGACGGGGATTTTTTGTGAGGTACCTAACCTTTAAGACCTATACCTCAATTGCATCCCACTGATGCTCGACCCATTCCTGGTTGATGCGAGGATTCTTCGTAACCTTAGCAGTCCTCAAGGCTACCTCCTCGCTCATGTCATCCATCCGCTGACGTGATGATGCGAAAGCATGCTTTGCCTTACGGTGAAGGTTCTCGCGTAAATCACGGTCGGTGCTCAGCTTATAGCCTGCAACCGCTCCAACGGCAATCGCGAAACAAGTCGAAGCCACAAGTACTATCTGCTTACGATTCACGCTTCATCGCCGCCTTCAGCCTCAAGCATGGATGACAGAATACGTGAGAGATCTTCCTCATCCTTGAACTCAATTTCGATCTTATTCTTACCGCGCGTAGAGCGAACCTTCACACTCGTATTAAAGAGCTGACGAAGGACGCGGGCAGCCTTTTTATATGACTGTGGCGTCACCGGACGCGGAGCACGCGGCGTCTCTCCGACTGAAAAGAGCGGAGCAAGGTTTTCAGTCGCACGAACCGACAACCCCTCTGCCACAACCTTCTCAGCCAGCTTCACGCGAGCTTCTTCAAACGGAACAGCCAAAATGGCGCGCGCGTGCCCAGCCGTCAGCTTGCCATCGAACAACAGATCTTGAACCTGCTCAGGCAGATCAAGCAAACGCAGGGAATTGGTAATTGCAGAACGAGACTTCGATACTGCCTTTGACAGAGCCTCCTGGGTCATACCGCTCGATTTAATCAGCTGCTTGTAGCCACGAGCTTCTTCAATTGGATTCAGATCAGAACGCTGCAGGTTCTCAATGAGTGCCAGCTCGAGCATCTTCTGATCGTCAACATCTTTGACGATCACCGGCAGCTTTTTCAGACCAGCAATCTTCGAAGCCTGATAACGACGCTCACCAGCGATAATCTCGTAGGAAGACCCCTTCTTGCGAACAAGCAGGGGTTGCAACACGCCGTTTTCGCGAATCGACTCGCTCAACTCTTCAAGCTGAGACTCATTGAAATGCGTTCGGGGCTGATTGGGATTCGGAACGATCTTCTCAATATCCATTTCCGTGTCGGCGGAAGCAAATCCTGTTTCACTTTGAGCTTCACCCATGAGAGAGCCAAGACCACGACCGAGTGCTGGTTTCTTTTTCGGACTAGGCACGCTTAATCACCTCTTTCGCAAGATTCATATACGCCCGCGCACCTTTATTGTTCGGCGCATACGATATTACAGGCATTCCGTATGACGGTGCTTCCGATACTTTGACGGATCGAGGAATGCACGTCTTAAATGCGATGTCACCGAAGTACGTCTGCACCTCTTCGACCACTTGATTGGATAGCGACGTCCTTGAATCGTACATCGTCATCAGAACGCCGTACGTATCAAGCTCTTTATTGATGCGACCCTTTACCATACGCATCGATTCCAGAAGCTTTGTTACACCTTCCAGCGCGTAATACTCGCACTGCACCGGGATGAGGATGCTGTCGCAGGCGCACAGGCCGTTCAGCGTCAGCAGGTCAAGGCTGGGCGGGCAGTCGATGAAGATAAAGTCGTAATCTTTCTGGATAGGGGCCAGCGCCTTTCGCAGGCGGCTCTCGCGGCCCGGCAGGTCGATCATCTCAAGGCTGGCGCCCGCGAGGCGGGTGTTGGAGCCGATGACATCGGTGCGAAACTCCGTCTTGCGGACAGCCTGCCGCGCGTCGGCCTCGCCGATGAGAATTTCATATGTACCAATATCTACACTCCGCTTGGAAATACCATAACCGGTGGTGGTGTTGCCCTGTGGGTCGAGGTCTACGATGAGCACTTTTTTGCCCAGCGCCGCCACGCAGGACGAGAGGTTGACGGCTGTGGTGGTCTTGCCCACGCCGCCCTTCTGGTTTGCAACAGCAACGATTTTTGCCACGCTACTTGCTTCCTTCCGGGAAAAAGATTTGTTCCACATGGAACATTTCGAGGACGAAGCCCGCCGTTTTCCCCTCAGCAGGTCCCTTATACAGCTTAGTATAGCACATCAGCGCGGCTTTTTGAACTGGTTCTTTATAATTTTACGGTAGGAAATGCAGATTCAGCATCTATTTTTTGCATTCTTTGAGGTTAGAAATTGATTTTTGCAGTAAAGCTGTAGCGTTGAGGCAGCTTGCTTTGCATTAGAGCCAATTCTTCCTTAAGCAGGTTCGCGCGCTGGTGGCGCGGGGGATGTTTTCTCTTTTGGTCAAGCGGCTTGCGCTCCGCGCGGGCCAGAGGTAGGGAGGGGTGTTTCGAATCCCCCCTCCCTACCTCTGGACTCCACTCTCCCCGCAACGAGTTAAGGGCT
>ENA-OQMN01000102-OQMN01000102.1-human-gut-metagenome-genome-assembly--contig:-NODE-102-length-26807-cov-12.025112_pt1 | contig 26807 bp, 26 predicted proteins | sample MGYA00242765_ERZ504861 | MGnify/ENA primary metagenome ERZ504861 (study PRJEB26092, sample SAMD00036417) | human gut metagenome | host: Homo sapiens | study: EMG produced TPA metagenomics assembly of... | reverse complement strand
GAAACGATGTTCAGCGACCTGCCGCAGCATGAGTTTGACAAGCTCTGCACCGTAGACCGCTATCCCAGCGACAGCTTTGTGTTTAGCTCTCATGGGTACGATTTACATATCGACAACGAGCTTGTGGCCGACGCTTTTTGCCAACCTGCCGCAACAGGAACAAAGTATTTTGATCCTGTACTGCGTACTGGATATGGCAGATGGCGAGATCGCCAGCCTCACAGGGATGTCCCGCAGCGCCGCCAGCGCCACAGGACAAAGACACTGAAAGAGTTGCGTGTAAAATTGATGGCGCTCATGCCGGAAGGAGGTTGACGCGGATGAAAGAACCTGCCTACAAAGGCAAAGAGCCTTTGCCCCTTTCAGTGTATGTGTCCGCCCGTGCAGGCGATCCCCAAGCCGTAGAACGGTTGCTTCGGTACTATGACAATTACATGAATTGTCTGTGTACCCGGACGCTCTATGACGAGGACGGCTATCCTCATTTGTGCGTGGACGAGTACATGAAACGGTGCTTAGAAATCAGGTTGATCCAAGCTATCGTTAAGGTTTAACGATAATCGCCCGGCTGGATGCAGCGGCTTACCCTTTCCCCGCCAGCAAAAGGTCTGTGGCGTCACAGTTCTTTGAAAAATATGCCCGTATATAGCGGCGCATCATAGGGCAAACGGACACATTCTGTCTGTGCCGAGCCGTGCGGCAGGTGCGCCATGAGGCTTTTCCATAGGAAAAAGCGGAGCGATCAAACTGGGCTGTAAAACAAGTGTGGCAACTTGTGGGCGACGACGTACAGGCAGGACAATGATACTCCCGCGTTGAACGCCCTCAAAGCATTGCGCGGCGCACCCATCAGCATGGGCCGGGGTGAGATTCCCGTGGAGCTGTGCCAGCAGCCGTCCGTACTGCCCATTTCGTTTTACACCAATGTAAGCGAAAGGGGGATTACTGTATGAGTACAGTAACAAGTCAGAACCAGACCGCCCCCGTTGTACGTCAGTACGAGATCGGAGGCGTTCGATATATTGTGAAAGCGACCGTCAAAGACGGCGCGAAAGAAACCGCAGTCAAGAAAATCCGTCGGCTGCTCCAAAACGATTTGAGCAAGGCAGCCACTTAAAAATTAAAGATTTTTTCATTTCCTACAAGCAGACGGATGGGACATGATATGGTATAATATACTTGTATCATGCCTCGTTTTCCGGCTGCGGAATAGGAGGAACTTATGAGCAAACAGCCGGAAATGGTGATTGCACGGAACCCCCGTGCGACACGGAATAACGATACTACTTTGAACCTTGACAATCAAATGTACCAACAGCCAGTCACTTCCTTTCAGCGCGTATCCAATGACGCGCCGTTGAGCGAGGAAACCAAGACGGCTATCCAAAACACGGTGCTGCAATTCTATGTCCACAGCCAGCCGCAGGAGGAAGCCGAGGGCATTACCGCCTGCTATGAGCGTCTTTCCCAAGAAGATAAGCTGGACGGCGAGAGCAACAGTATCAGCAATCAGAAGCGGATTTTGGAAAAGTATTGCCGGGATCACGGCTATACCGCCATCCGCCACTACGACGAGGACGACGGATATTCGGGAACCAACTTCAACCGGCCCGGATTCCAGCGGATGCTTGCCGACATCAAGGCGGGCAAGATCAAGCGCGTTGTCGTTAAGGATATGAGCCGGTTCGGGCGTAACTATCTGCAAGTCGGAATGTATACGGAAATGCTGTTTCCAGAGTACGGCGTCCACTTTATTGCCGTCAATGACGGTGTGGACAGTGTGCGCGGGGACAGCGAGTTTACCGCCATCCGCAACGTATTCAATGAAATGTACGCCAAGGACACCAGCAAGAAAATCCGGGCAACGTGGCAATCCAAAGGACGCTCCGGCGAACACCTCACCACTATCCCGCCTTATGGGTACAAGAAAGACCCGGAGAACAAGAAGCGGTGGATCGTGGATGAAGAAGCTGCCGCCGTTGTCCAGAAGATTTTTGCACTGTGCATGGACGGCATGGGGCCGACGCAAATTGCAAAATGGCTCCAAGAAAATAAAGTTCTTTCGCCTGTTGCTTACTGCTACGAAAACGACTTGCCGACAACATCTAAACGGCCAACTGACCCTTATAAATGGGCAACAAAGACGGTAGTGCATATTTTGGAACGCCTTGACTATTTGGGCCATACGGTCAACTTCAAAACTTCTAAGCAATCGTTCAAGAGCAAGAAAGTATTGTGGAATGATCCGGCGGATTGGGTGATCTTTGAGAACACACAGGAACCTATTATTGAGGAAAGCGTGTTTCTGATCGTCCAGAAAATCCGACAAGGCCGCCGCCGTCCCACTAAGATGGGCGACATGGGTATGTTCTCCGGCCTGCTGTTCTGTGCGGATTGCGGCGGAAAGATGTACTTGTGCAGAGCCAATCACTTCAAACCTGAACAGGAATATTACCTTTGCTCAACTTACCGTAAAGACCGCACTTTATGTTCGACCCATTCTATCCGGCGCGTTGTCCTTGAAGAAATCGTGCTGCGAAACCTGCGGAAGCCATTCAGTATGTGACGCAGTATGAGGACGACTTTGTGCAGCGGGCCGCAGATCAAAGCCTGCGGGAACGGGACAAGGAGCTGGCACAAAAGAAAGATACTCTGGCGCAATCGCAAAAGCGGATTGCCGAGCTGGATGTTATCATCAAGCGACTGTATGAGGATAACATTTCCGGCAAGCTCTCCGACGAGCGTTTCATCAAACTGTCCCGTGACTATGAGCTGGAACAGACCAACCTTACAAATCTTGTCGAACATCTGCGGCAGGAAGTCAAGGAACAGGAGAAGCAGAAAGTCAACGTCAGGCAGTTCATTGCAGCGGTCAGAAAGTACACCGATATGCAGCAGCTTGACGCTTCCATTCTCCGGGAGTTTGTGGATAAAATTTATATCTCCGAGGTTTACACGCCGGACGAGAACGAGCCGCGCATTAAGGTCAGAGAAATTGAGATTGTCTATAACTTCATTGGTGCATTTGATTTTGAGGAAGCAAGGGAGCAATCCCAAGCAGCCCAAAAAGAAAGAAAACCGGCGTAGCCTAAACTACGCCGATTCTCTCACATAAATGTTTTCTTACGGAACCACGCCTTTCCGCGGGTCCTTCCAAACATATCAATACAGACGAAATCAGCCGGAGACCTTTTCCTTCAGGCGGCCGCTGGCCTTGAAGCCGGGGATGGCCGTCGGTTCCAGCTTGCTGGTGACCTTGGTCTTGGGGTTGGTGAAGTTCTTGGTCTGGCGCTCACGCATCTCGAAGCGGCCAAAGCCTGCGATGGTGACCTTGTCGCCGCTCTTGAGGACATCGCCGATGGTGCCGAAGATGCCGTCCATAACCTTCTCAACTTCAGCAGCGGTCATGTTGGTGTCGTTGGCAACCTTGGTAATCAACTGAGATCTCGTCATGATATTTTTAACTCCTATCCTTATAGGCACACAATTGCCCGGTATTATTACGCTATTATTATAGAGAAAATTGTGCGCAGAATCAAGAGTTTTTTCGAAAATCAAACGTTTTTCGGCAAAAACTATAAAATTTTCGCGATCATCTCGTCAAAAAGTGACATTTGGCAAAAAATGCACGTTCCATGCAAAAATATTCTGGGAGGGCAAAGTCTTACAGCCCCATGCGGGCGCGTCGCCCACCACGCGCAGACGGCGGCAGGGCGCATCCAGCTTGACGTACCGGCTGGTGCGGCCCCCGGACATGGCGTCGTCGGTGAAGGCCAGGCAGCAGGTGCGGTCCGCATCGGCATAAGTCAGCGTCAGCCCGCCGTCAAAGGCCAGCGAGAAGTCGCCCGCCGGGGCAGCAGTCAGGTCAAAGCAGACGTCCACGGCCTGCTCTGCACCGTCGCGGCTGACGGTCAGGCAGACGTTGTGCCCGCGGCCCTGCCTGATGTAGTCGTAGTCACCGGGGAAAAGGTTCTCTTCCCCACCGCCTGCGGGCGGAGCCCCCGCGCAGAGGGGGCCAAGAAAAAACAAAAACCGCATCCTTGCGGACGCGGTTTGTTTGCTGCTTACTTATTCCCCTTTCGCCGCTTCGCGGTGCAGGTGCGCAATGTCCACCAGCTCCATCTGGCTGATGTCATGGTCACCGCGCAGGGCATCGACGAGGACGCGGGCAGTGTCCATGGCCGTGATGGTCGGGATGGACAGCTCCGTTGCCTTGCGGCGGAACTTGACGGAGTCACGGTGCGGGTCGCGGCCATGCGGACTCGTCGAGATGATGTAATCCACCAGACCGCTCTCCAGCAGGTCGATGACGTTGGGGCGCGCGCCGCTCATCTGGCGCACAACGCTGCAGGGCACCATCTCGTTGTTCAGGAACCTGGCGGTGCCGGGCGTGCCGTAGATCTTGTAGCCGTAGTCGTGCAGCTTCCAGGCAAGCTCGGCGGCCTCAGCCTTGTCGCTGTCCTTGACCGAGATGATGACGCAGGAGCCGGGGCCGGGCGTCTTGAACTGATAGCCAGCCGCGACCAGACCCTTCATCATGGCCTCGTGGAAGGAGGGCGCAATGCCCAGGACCTCACCGGTGGACTTCATCTCGGGGCCGAGCATCGTGTCAACGCCGTGCAGCTTTAAGAAGCTGTAGACGGGCACCTTGACGGCGTAGTACGGGCTCTTGCCGTTGCGCCACAGGCCGGTGCCGTAGCCCATGTCCTTGAGCTTCTCGCCCAGCGTGCAGCGCACGGCTAGGTCGACCATCGGCACGCCGGTGACCTTGGAGATGTACGGCACGGTACGGGACGAGCGGGGGTTGACCTCGATGACGTAGACACGATCATTCTGGACGGCATACTGCACGTTGACCAAGCCCACGACCTTCAGCTCGCGGGCAAAGCGGCCCGTGTAATCGACCAGCGTGTCAATGACCTTCTGGCTGAAGGTGTACGGCGGGTAGACGCAGATGGAGTCGCCGGAGTGCACGCCCGTGCGCTCGACCTGCTGCATGATGCCGGGCACAAGATAATCGGTGCCGTCGCAGATGGCGTCGACCTCGCACTCGGTACCCAGAATATACTTGTCCATCAGCACGGGATGGCTCATGTCAACGTGCTTCGTGATAACGCCCATGTACTCGATGACATCGGCGGAGTTGTAGGCGACGATCATATTCTGGCCGCCCAGAACGTAGGACGGGCGCATCAGGACGGGATAGCCGACCTCCTGCGCGGCCTGCAGGGCCTCGTCCAGCGTAAAGACGGTGCGGCCCTCCGGGCGGGGGATGCCGCAGCGCTCCAGCAGCTCGTCAAAGCGCTCGCGGTCCTCGGCCTCGTCGATGGCGTCGGCGGGCGTGCCCAAAATCGGCAGGCCGATGTCGTCCATGTGCTTGGCCAGCTTGATGGCGGTCTGGCCGCCGAACTGCACAAGGCAGCCGTCCGGTTTTTCGGTCTCGATGATGTGGTCGACGCTCTCGGGGTTCAGCGGGTCAAAGTACAGGCGGTCGCCGGTGTCAAAGTCGGTGGAGACCGTCTCGGGGTTGTTGTTGACAAGGATGGCCTCGCAGCCGTGCTGCTTCAGCGTCCAGACCGCGTGGACCGAGCAATAGTCAAATTCAATGCCCTGACCGATGCGGATGGGGCCGGAGCCGAAAACAAGGACCTTCTTCTTGTCGGGGTCGCTGCGCTCGGCAATGAACGGCTTCGCTTCGTTGTCCTCGTCGTAGGTGGAGTAGAAATACGGCGTCTTGGCGGCAAATTCTGCGGCGCAGGTATCGACCATCTTGAACGCGGCCTTCGGGGCCTCGGGCAGGGTGTCCACGCCTGCCAGACGCTTGATCGTTTTGTCGAGGAAACCGAACCTCTTGGCATTCAGGTACTTTTCCGTCGTCAGCTCGCCGTTTTTCAGGCCCATCTCAATGTCGGCCAGATGCTGCAGCTTGTCAAGGAACCACCAGTCGATCTTGGTGATGTCGTAAATGACGTCGTGCGCCACGCCGCGCTTGAGGGCCTCGTAGACGCAGAACGCGCGCTCGGAGTCCTGCACATGCAGGTGCTCGATGACTTCTTCCGTCGTCAGCTTCTCGAAATCGGGCAGCGTCATCGTGTCCAGGCCGAGCTCGGTGGAGGAAACGGCCTTCATCATGGCGTGCTCAAAGTTGTTGCCGATGGCCATGACCTCGCCGGTGGCCATCATCTGGGTGCCCAGAGACTTGTCGGCGTAGACGAACTTATCGAACGGCCACTTCGGGTATTTGACGACGACATAGTCGAGGGCCGGCTCAAAGCAGGCGCAGGTCTCGCCCGTGACATCGTTCGTGATCTCGTCCAGCGTGTAGCCGAGCGCGATCTTGGTCGCGACCTTGGCAATCGGGTAGCCCGTCGCCTTGGAGGCCAGCGCGGAGGAACGGGACACACGGGGGTTGACCTCAATGACCGCGTACTCAAAGCTGTCGGGCTTCAGGGCAAACTGGCAGTTGCAGCCGCCCTCGATACCCAGCTCGGTGATGATGTCCAGCGCGGCGGTGCGGAGCATCTGGTACTCCTTATCGGACAGGGTCTGGCTGGGCGCGACGACGATGGAGTCGCCGGTGTGGATGCCGACGGGGTCAAGGTTCTCCATGTTGCAGACCGTGATGACGTTGCCCTTGGAGTCACGCATGACCTCGTACTCGATTTCCTTCCAGCCGGAAATGCACTTCTCAACGAGGATCTGATGGATCGGGGACAGGCGCAGACCGTTCGTGGCAATTTCGTGCAGCTTCTCGCGGTCCTCGCAGATGCCGCCGCCGGTGCCGCCCATCGTGAAGGCGGGGCGGACGATGACGGGGTAGCCGATGACCTCGGCAAAGTCCAGCGCGTCGTCCAGATCTTCCACAACCTTAGAAGGGATGATGGGCTGGTGCAGCTTTTCCATCGTGTCCTTGAACAGCTGGCGGTCCTCGGCGCGGTCAATCGTGTCGGGCTTGCAGGCCAGCAGGCGGACGCCGCTGCGGTCCAAAAATCCGTTGCGGGCCAGCTCCATCGACAGGTTCAAGCCCATCTGGCCGCCCAGGTTCGGCAGGATGGCGTCGGGCTTCTCCTTCTCGATGATGCGCTCGATGACCTCGGCGGTCAGCGGCTCAATGTAAACATGATCGGCAATGTCGGGGTCAGTCATGATGGTGGCGGGGTTGGAATTGACGAGGACGGTCTCGACGCCCTCGGATTTCAGCGCACGGCAAGCCTGCGTGCCGGAGTAGTCAAACTCTGCCGCCTGACCGATGATGATGGGGCCGGAGCCGATGACCAGTACCTTTTTGATACGCGGGTCTTTAGGCATTGTTGATTACTCCTTTCGCGGCCAGCATACGGCTGACGAACTGGTCAAACAGAAATTCGGTGTCCTTGGGGCCGCCGTTGGCCTCGGGGTGGAACTGCACGGTGAAGCAGTTCCATTTCAAGTAGTCGACGCCCTCACAGGTGCCGTCGTTGGCGTTGAAGTAGCTCATCTGGCCGACGGATTCGGGCAGGGTGTCCGCCATAACGGCGTAGCCGTGGTTCTGGCTGGTGATAAAGGTGCGCTGCTTGGCCGGGCTGGTGACGGGCTGGTTGGCGCCGCGGTGGCCGTATTTCAGCTTGCAGGTCTTGGCACCGGCGGCCAGGGCGGTCAGCTGGTGGCCCAGGCAGATGCCGAAGGTCGGGATGCCGGTGCTCAGCATTTCACGGATGTTCGCGATGATTTCCACGTTCTCTGCCGGGTCGCCGGGGCCGTTGGAGAGCATGAGGCCGTCGGGGTTGAGGGCTGCCAGCTCGGCGGCGGTGGTCGTGCCGGGCAGCACGGTCACGCGGCAGCCGCGCTTCTGCAGGCAGCGCACAATGTTGTTCTTGCAGCCCAGGTCGAGCAGCGCCACGTGCAGCGGCGTGTCACCCCATGCACCGGCAGCCGTCGGCTCATAGGTCACGGCTTCGCGGCAGGTGACGGTCTTGACGGCGTCGACAACGGCGTAGGCGGCGATCTCGGGCAGCAGCGCAGCCTTCTTCTCGGGCTCGGCGTCGGGGTCGAACTCGGTGGTGATCGCGCCGTTCATAACGCCGCTCTCCCGCAGGGTGCGGGTCAGGCTGCGGGTGTCGATGCCCTCAATGCCGATGATGCCGTTCTTTTTCAGGAAGGCATCCAGCGTTTCCTCACTGCGGAAGTTGGACGGGGTCTTGCACGCCTCGCGCACAATGTAGCCCCTGGCCCAAATCTTCGTGCTCTCGACATCCTCACTGTTCATGCCGTAGTTGCCGATGAGCGGATAGGTCTGGGTGATGATCTGGCCGTAGTAGCTGGGGTCGGTCAGGGTTTCCTCAAAGCCGACCATACCGGTTGCAAAGACGACCTCACCGATGGTGGTACCGGGGCAGCCTACGCTGACGCCGCGGAACACCCGGCCATTGGCCAATATCAGATATGCCTGCATAGTTGGTAGCCTCTCACTTTACATTTAAGATATGGAGTGAGGAGAGAGGAGAAAAGGCAAACTGTACCCATCTCCTATCTCCTATCTTTTACAGGGTTTGCTTCGCAGCTTCCTTCATTTTGCGGCTGCCCAGGTGCACCAGCGGGAGCTTGCCCTCCTTGCAGATGGGGCATTCCTCAGGGGCGTAGTTGGGCAGGTCGAGCTTGAGGGCGCTGGCGACGATGGGGATCGGGGACGGGGCCTCGGCGCGGGTGCGGTCCACGACGCAGGCAATGCCCACGCAGATGCCGCCGTTTTCCTCGATGACGCGCTTGGTCTCGAGGCTGGAAACACCGGTGGTGACGACGTCCTCGGCGATGATGCAGCGCTCACCCGGGTTGATCCTGAAGCGCTTGAGGGTCATGACGTTGTCGACGCGCTCGGTGAAGATGGCGCGCTTGCCCATCTGGCGGCCCAGCTCGTAGGCGTAGACGATGCCGCCCATGGCAGGGCCGACCACGACGTCAATGTTCAGCTCTTTGAGCTTCTCGGCAACCGGGGCCATGACCTCGGCGGCCTTGTCGGGGTACTGCTGCAGAAATGCCATCTGGCAGTATGCGCCGGAGTGGCGCCCGGAGGAAAGCAGGAAGTGCCCCTCTAAAAATGCTTCACATTCCTTTAAAACTTCAAGTGCTTCGCGTGCCATAATTTGTTCCTCCTGTATGTTATTCAACTTATAGTAGCATATTTTGTATAAAAATGCAAGCAAAATGTATATGGCGGGGGCTTCCCCCGCGGGGGAAGCTGTCGGCGGCCCGTCCGCCGACTGATGAGGGCCGGGCTTGCCGTTATAGCCCGTGAACGGGCGGATGAGGGGAAGGCAGCCGGTGATTTACCGTGCGCACCCTCTGATCTCATCCAGCGTCTTAACGCCGTGTGCGTCCATCCACTGGCCGATCTCGTTCGTGATGCGGGTGCAGGCCTTCGGGTCCAGGAAGTTCGCGGTGCCGACCTGTACCGCCGCTGCACCGGCCATGATGAACTCCAGGGCGTCCTTACCGGTCAGAATGCCGCCCAGTCCCACGACGGGGATGCTGACGGCCCCCACGGCCTGCCAGACCATGCGCAGGGCGATGGGACGCACCGCCGGGCCGGACAGGCCCGCAAACGTGTTGTTGAACACGGGACGACGCTTTTCCAGATCGATCACGCACGCCTGGAAGGTGTTGCACAGGCTGATGGCGTCCGCGCCGGCAGCCTCAACGGCCTTGCACATCTCGGGAATGCTTTCGGCCTGCGGGCTCAATTTAACGATGAGCGGCACGGTGCAGACCTTGCGCACCGCGCTGACGACCTCGCCGGCGTCTGCCGCGCGGATGCCGAACGCGAGACCGCCCTGCTTGACGTTGGGGCAGCTGATGTTCAGCTCAATAAAATCCACGCCCGCGGCGCAGAGCATCTGCACGCCCTCGACGTTTTCTTCAATCGTGTGGCCGCCGAGGTTCGCCCAGACGGTGGTGCCGCAACGGCGCATGGCAGGCAGCTCGTGGTCGATAAAGTGCTGCACACCGGGGTTCTGCAGGCCGATGGAGTTCATCAGGCCCGACGGCGTCTCGTAGAGGCGCTCACCCTCGTTGCCGGGCTGGCCGTTCAGGGTCAGCCCCTTGCCGGAGATGCCGCCCAGCACGCGCAGATCCTCAATGCCCGCGTACTCGGGGCCGAAGCCGAAGGTGCCGCTGGCTGCGATGACCGGCCCGGCCAGCCGCTTGCCGAGAAAATCAACATGCAGGTCTGCCATCAGTCAAACACCTCCTGTGCGTTAAAGACCGGGCCGTCCTTGCAGACGGTGACCGGGCCGATTTTCGTATGGCAGGTGCAGCCCAGGCACGCGCCCAGACCGCAAGCCATCTTCTTTTCAAGGCTGGCCAGGCAGGGCACGCCAGCGGCGGCGCAGAGCTTAGCCACGCCGCGCATCATGACCATGGGGCCGCAGGTCAGCACAATGTCGTACTTGCTCACGTCCAGCAGGTCGGTGACCAGGCCGTGGTGTCCCTCCTTGCCGGAGTCGGTTGCGGCATAGATGTCGCGGCACCAGGGCACAAAGCGGTCCATGCCGTAGGTCGTGTCGCGGAAGCCCACGAACAGGTCAGGGCGCACGCCCGCGCGGCAGAGCTCCTTGCAGAGCAGCAGCAGCGGCGCGGTGCCGATGCCGCCGCCGACCACGGCAATGCGCTTGTACTGCCCGGCCAGTGCGGCAGTGTCAAAGCCGTTGCCGCAGGGGCCGGTCACGGTCAGCGTGTCGTCCTTTTTCAGCGCTGCCAGCTTGTGGGTGCCCTCGCCCTTGACCTGATACAGGAAGGTCAGTGCGCCGGTCTGGTTGTCAAAGTCGTCAACGCTGATGGGGCGGGAAAGAATCGGCGTGGCGTCCGCGGCCCAGGCGCGCAGCATGTAAAACTGCCCGGCGTGGGGCTCGCGGCTGCGGTCCTGCCACTGGACCGTAAGGCGCATAATATCCTCTGCGACGGTTTCCTGACGCAGGACCGTCAGATTACAGCTTGTTGCATTCACCCTGAATATCCTCCCGCATACGCACGCACTCGTTGTAGGCAGCCTCGTCAAAGGCAACGCCGGGCTGCTTCTTGTAAGCCAGCAGGATGCCGCGGCTGGAGTTGACAACGCCGCCGTTGCCCTTGGTCAGGTACTGCGCGATGTCCGCCGCCTTGCCGCCCTGTGCGCCGTAGCCGGGGATCAGGAAGAAGGTGTCCTTGTAGGCCGCGCGGATGGCGGTGGCCTCCTCGGTGTGGGTGCCGCCGATGACCAGGCCGATGCTGGAATAGCCGTGCTCGCCCATGTAGTCCTTGCCAAGGGCGGTCAGGCTGTCGCCGACGAGGTCGTACACATGGCGGCCATCGTCGAGCTTTTTGTACTCAAAGTCCTTCGCGCCGGGGTTGGAGGTGCGGCAGAGCACGAACACGCCCTTGCCCTGCTCGGCGCAGTACGGCAGATACGGGCTGATGGAGTCAAGGCCCATGTAGGGGGCCAGCGTGATGATGTCGGCCTCAAAATCACCGGTAAAGTGCGCCTTGGCGTACATTTCGGCGGTCTTGGCAATGTCGCCGCGCTTGATGTCGGCAATGACGGGCAGGCCGGTGGCGCGGGCCAGCTTCAGCGTTTCGGCGTAGGCGCGCATGCCGTCCAGGCCCAGGGACTCATAATAAGCAATCTGCACCTTGTAGCAGCCCGCGACGCCCTTGGTGGCGTCGATCAGCGCACGGTTGAACGCGACGACGTTCTCCCCTGCCGTCTTGGCGGTGTCGGTGGTGGGCAGGTAGCTGATCTCGGTGTCCAGGCCCACGCAGACCGGGCCGTTTGCTGCGACGCTCTCGTAGAGCTTGTCCATGTTGGTAAGCATGCTGATTCCTCCGTTTGATGTATATAAATTGCGGCTCTATTATATAATGTTGGGAATCGTAGGGGCGGATTCCATATCCGCCCGCGGGACTGTGCCAGCGGCAGCCTGCACGGGCGCATATAGAATGTGCCCCTACGGGTGTTTTGTGCGTGAAGGGATGTTATTCTTCAATCTGGAACGTAACCTTCCCGCCTTTGATCGTGGTTACCACTTTTCCGTACAGCAGTGCGCCGTCGTAGGGGCAGTTCTTGCTCTTGCTGTGCAGCTCGTCGGCGTGGACCTCGTACATGTGGTCAAGGTCAACCAGCACGATGTCGGCGTCGTAGCCCGGTTCCAGCATGCCCTTGCGGTCGGCCAGGCCCAGCACGGCGGCGGGACCGGCGCTCATCAGGAAGCTGAGCATTTCCAGCGGCAGACGCTGCTCACGGCAGAGCTTGGTGTAGCAGACGCCGAAGGCCGTTTCCAGACCCACCATACCGGCAGCGCCCTTCTCCTTCTCCTCGGCGGTGTGGGGGGCGTGGTCGGTGCCGATGCAGGTCACGGTGCCGTCCTTGATGGCGTCGATCAGCGCGGTCACGTCGTCCGCCTTGCGGATGGGCGGGTTGACGCGGTAGGTCAGGCGGCTGTCGTCAAACCACAGGTGGTGCGGCGTGACCTCGCAGCTGACCCGCGCACCGCGCATCCGGCTCATGCGGACGGCATCGACGGATTCTCTGGTGGAGACGTGGCACATGTGCAGCCGGGTGCCGTAGTACTCGGCCAGATGGCAGTTGCGCACAGTCTCGATGTTCTCGGCCAGGCGGTAGTCCCAGGGGCTGATCTCGCGGTCCTCGGCGTGGGACATGATGGTCAGGCCGCGCTCAGTGGCAATCGCGAACGCACGGGCCATGACGGCGTTGTTCATGACGCCGTTGCCGTCCTCGGTGATGAACTTGATGTCCTCGGGCAGGGTCAGCAGATGATCCAGCGTTTTGCCGTCGAAATCCTTCGTAATGGAGACGGTCTGGTTTGCGTCGCACAGGCCGACGCGGGCGGCCTCGGCCTCGACGGCGTGGGCAATCTCGGCACTGGAGCAGACCGGCTTCGTGTTGGGCATCAGGTTGACGAAGGTGTACCCGCCCGCGGCAGCCGCGGCGGAGCCGGTGGAGATGTCCTCCTTGTACTCAAAGCCGGGGGTGCGCCAGTGGCAGTGGGTGTCGATGAAGGCGGGCAGGACCGTGCGGCCCTTCGCGTCGAGCACCTCCTCCCCTTCCGGGACGAGCAGCCCCAGACCGACAGCGGCAATTTTTCCGTCGCGCAGCCAGACCTCAATGGCCTTGCCCGCGCTGTCCTTTGCGTTGCGGATCAGCATGGTGGGAACCTCCTTAAAAATGGAAACTTTGTCATAGCTGAGAGTGTAGGGGCGAACATTGTTCGCCCGTCAACTTTGCGTGGTTGAGCTTCTGCGGGAAAGCCGCGCATGAGGCAAACGGCCTGCGGGCGAGCAATGCTCGCCCCTACAAAGCCCCATGCAAAAACATCCCGCAGGGATATTTTTGCAAAAAAAAACTTTTCCCAAAAAGGGAAAAGTCAAAAAGTCATACACAAAGCGGCGACAGGAAAGAACACTGTGCCGTGATTTTTAAAGACAGAAATAAAACGCATCATCCCAGCACACTCCTTCCTATGACTTTACCTACGTTTTACTTATTGTACCATGCAGGGGCGGCGGTGTCAATGCAAACGGGCTTTTTGCAAAAGTAAGGATTTTATAGATTTTTGCGCTGACTTTTGGAGGATTTGACAAAATCCGCAAAAATCCGCGCGCGGCGCGTACAGCATTGCACTTTGTCCGGCTTTGTGGTATATTTATAATAAGTATGGTAAATGGGAAGAGGAACGAACTATGGGCCTTTGGGAAGATGCAAAAAATATCCGCGATAAGGACCCTGCCGCGCGCAATGTGGCGGAGGTCATCATCCTGTACCCCGGCTTTCATGTGCTGGTCACGCACAAGATCGCACATTTTCTGTACAACCACCGGTGTTTCTTCCTGGCCCGTTTTGTCAGCCAGCTGGCGCGCCACCTGACCGGCATCGAGATCCACCCCGGCGCCAAGATCGGGCGCAAGCTCTTTATCGACCATGGTATGGGCATCGTCTTTGGTGAGACGACGGAGATCGGCGACAACTGCACGATCTACCACGGCGTCACCCTGGGCGGTACCGGCAAGGACACCGGCAAGCGCCATCCGACGCTGGGCGACAATGTGCTGATCGGCGCGGGCGCGAAGGTGCTGGGCCCGGTCTACATCGGTGACAACGTCCGCGTCGGCGCGGGCAGCGTTGTGCTGAAGAACCTGCCCGCCAACGCCACTGCCGTCGGTGTACCCGCGGAGATCGTCCGCGTCGGCAATATCAAGTGCTGCCCGGCGGACGATCTGGACCAGCAGGATCTGCCGGATATTGTCAACCAGCGCATCTCCGAGCTCGAAGCCCGCCTGAGCCGCCTGGAAGCCGAAAAGCAGGGTGAGTTCCCGCCGGATAAAAAAGATAATAAAAACGCACGCCGTGAAATTTACGGCGTGCATTTTTTGTCAGTATGGCTTCCCCCTCTGGGGAAGCTGTCAGCGGCCCCGCCCGCTGACTGATGAGGGGCAAACTTACCGGGAATTTCCCACTGACGGGCAATAGGGCAAACCTGCCCCGCATCCGCCCTCGGTCGGGGCCTCGGGCACTTCCCCCACGGGGGAAGGCAATCAGCTCATTTCAGATTCCGCAAATCCCCGCTCTCGCGGAAATCCTCATAATCCAGTGACAGCGACGGGCTGTAATAGGGGTCGTGCAAAATATTCTCCCGCCCGTGCACGGCGTAGAGACGTTCATGCTCGGCGTCAAAGCGTGCTTTTTTGGCGGGATCGTTCTCGTCGGAGCCGCGGGACTTGCTTTCGTAGTGGTAGAGCTCGGCGTAGGGCGTCCAGACAATGCGCCAGCCCGCGTCGCGCACACGCAGGCAGAAGTCCACATCGTTGTAGGCAACCGTGAACTCCTCATCCAGGCCGTGCAGCTCGTCGTAAACAGCGGTGCGCACCAGCAGGCAGGCCGCTGTCACGGCGGAGAAATCCTGCACCGTGGCCAGCCGGAACATATACCCGCTGCCGCCGCGCTTGTGGTACTTGTGGCTGTGCCCGGCGTAGCCGCCCAGCCCCGTGATGATGCCGGCGTGCTGGATCGTGTCGTCGGGATAGTAGAGCATTGCCCCGCAGAGGCCGACGCCGGGCTGGCTGCACTCGCCCACCATCTGGGTGAGCCAGTCGCCGTTGATGACCTCGACGTCATTGTTGAGCAGCAGCAGGTACTTGCCCGCCGCGTACCTGCGGCCAAAATTGTTGATGCGGCTGAAGTTGAAGCCGCCCTTGTAAGTCACGACCCGCGCACGGTCATACCGCTCCGGCAGTTTTTTGTAGTAGGCCGCTGTGGCCGGGTCGGTGGAATTGTTCTCAATGACGATGACCTCGAAATTCTCGTAGGTCGTTTTGACGTAGATGCTGTGCAGGCATTTTTCCAAATCGTCGGTGTGGTCCTTGTTGGGAATCAAAATTGACACGAGCGGCTGCGGCTCGGGAATGTCCCACACCACATGGCAGGTGCCCGGGAATTTGCCCGGCTCCACCCTGCCCTGCCGCCCTGTGGCGGCCAGATGGTCGGCCACGGCCTTTTGCGCAGCCTTTTCCACATAGGGCTTGGCCGCCGTGCCGCCGCTGGTGGACGCCGCGTGCACGCGCCAGTAATACAGCACCTGCGGGATGTGCAGCGGCTTGGCTGCGGGGTCACGGCGCTGCATTTCGTCGATGAGACGCAGGAATAAGTCGTGATCCTGCGCACCGTCACAGGTCGGGCGCTCACCGCCGACGGCGTCGAACAGTGATTTTTTGAACACGGCCAGATGGCAGATGTAGTTGACGGCCATCAGGTACTCGGGCGCATAGTCGGGCTTGAAGTGGCCGACGCGCGGGTGCTCGGGCGTTTTCTCAAACAGGGCCTCGTCGCTGTAGGCAAACGCCGCGCCGCTCTCGGCCAGCGCTTTGCTCATGCAGTAGACGGCATGGGGCGCGAGCATGTCGTCGTGGTCGGCAAGGGCCAGATACTCACCCGCTGCGAGCTTCGCGGCCTCGTTCGTATTGGCGGCAATGCCCTTGTTCTCGATTTTGGCGTAGACGATGCGCTTGTCCTGCGCGGCGCGGGTGCGGACTGTCTCGCCCACGTCGGGGTGGGCGCCGTCGCTGGCGTCCACCAGAACCAGCTGCCAGTTCGGCGCGGTCTGGGCCTGCACGCTGTCCAAAAATTGCTGCAAAAACTGCGGCGGAGTGTTGTACAGCGGCGTTAGAATGCTGATGGTAGGCCAGCCGTCGGCGCGGGCGGCTGCGTCGGCACGCTGGGCCTCCAGCGTCTGCTTCGACGGCAGATACCGCGCTTTTTTGCCGAAGAACCGCCGCTTAAAAAAGCCGACGGCCCGCCCGGCCATGACGCCGACGCCCTGTTCTTTCGTCAGCGTCCGCGCATAGCCGAACAGTTCTTTGATGCGTTTCGTTTCAAGGCTCATGGGATGGCTCCTCATAAAAGCAGTCTTTGTGCCAAAGGCGGGGGTTGGATTGAATGTATTCCGCAATCATGCGGTAATCGGTTTCATTGCGGATGACGTGGTCGTGAAAGGAACGCTGCCAAAGGTGCTTATCGAACGGTGCGGCTTGCCCGCGCTTGACAAGATGGATGTACTCGACGGTAGAATACCGTTTGAACGCCTGCACGATGCTGATAATCGTAGGGGCGGATTCCATATCCGCCCGTGCCCGTTCAATCTCGACCAACGCGTGAAAATGATTGGGCATCACCACAAAATAACGGCACTGGACCGCCGGATATTGGCCGATGATCTCCCGGAAAACGCGCGCCGCCATGCGGGCGGATATGGAATCCGCCCCTACGGGAGCCCGGTTCGGACCAAACAACATTCTGCGTTGGTGCGTGCATATTGTGATAAAATAGGTGCCGTTTTGGCTGTAATCGTAACCCTGCAAATGGTGAGACTTGCGCTTCGGCAATACGGTTTCCATCACTTCAACCCGAAATTCTCAAACAGGTTGTTGAAATGGGGGTTGTAATAGGGGTCGTAATTGTCGATATACTGCTGATATTTCGCGTAGAAATTCGCTTTTTCGCGCTCATACCGCTTGGCGTTCTCGCTTAAGGTATCCAGACCGCGGCTCTTGCTCTCATAGTGATAGGCCTCGGCGCGCGGGGTGTAAACGTTCAACAGCCCCTTCTGCCACAGCTTTAAGCAATAATCCACATCGTTGTAGGCGACGGCAAACTTTTCCTCGTCCAGCCCGCCAAATGCGCGGTAGAGCGATGCTTTTGTCATCAGGCAGGCACCCGTCACGGCCATATAATTCTGCGTCGTGACCAAGCGGTACATATCACCCACAGCGGTGCGGGGGTAGCTCTTGTGGCTGTGGCCCGCGCTGCCGTTGATGCCCATCAGCACGCCCGCGTGCTGGATCGTGTCGTCGGGGTAGTAGAGCTTCGCGCCCACCGCGCCTACGTCGGGCCGCTGGCTGTAGCTGAGCAGCTCGCGCAGGAAGTCGGACGACAACACCTCAATGTCGTTGTTGAGCAGCAGCAGGTGCTCGCCCTCGGCGAACGTCGCGCCGAAGTTGTTGATGGCCGAGAAGTTGAACGCGCCCTTGTAGTAGACGACGCGGCAGTCGGCAAAGCGGTTGGGCAGTGTCTCGTAATAGGCAAACGTTGCCGGGTCGGTGGAGTTGTTCTCGATGACGATGACCTCAAAATTGTCGTAGCCCGCGTTTTTGTACAGGCTCGTCAAGCAGCGGTCCAGGTCGTCAATGTGGTCTTTACTGGGGATCAGTACGCTGATCTTCGGGTGGCCGGTCAGCTCGTACCGCACCTGAAACGCGCCGGGCGCGTCGGGCACGGCCATCGCGTGCCCCGGCAGACCGAGACGCTTGAGCTGCGCGTCGATGGCGCGTTCCCCCGCCGCGACGGCGTAGGGCTTGGCTTCCATGCCCGCGGCGGTGGAGCCGGCCGCGGCACGCCAGATGTAGAGCACCTTCTTGATATGCTCGATGCGCTGTGCTTTTTCTGTCAGGCGCAGAATCAAATCATGGTCCTGCGCACCGTCAAACTCCTTCGATTCATACGCGCCCGCCGCGTCCAGCAGCGGACGGCTGAACACCGCCAGATGCGTGATAAAGTTGACCCCGCGCAGGTAGTCGGGCGCAAAGTCGGGCTTGAAGTGGTATCCGCCCAGCTCCTTCAAATCGGCGGAGAGAACGATTTCATCACTATAGACAAAATCCGCTCCGCTGTTTTGTATCGTCTGCACAACCTCGAACAGCGCGTTCGGGTAGAGCACGTCGTCGTGGTCCAGCAGCGTGATGTACTCGCCGTGCGCCAGCGCAAATCCGCGGGTCGTGTTGAGGGCAATGCCGCCGTTTTCAATCGGCTCATACACAATCGTGCCGGGCACAGCCTTGGGCAGACGGCGCTCCAGCCGCTTGTCGGCGTCGGATGCGTCCACCAGCACCAATTCCCAGTTTGTGTAGGTCTGCCTGACGACGCTTTGCAGCATCTCGTCAAACAGTTTGGCGGGCGTGTTGTACAGCGGCACGATGATGCTGATCTTCGGCCCCTGCAGGTGCGCGGCGCGCTGGGCCTTCAGCTCCCGGCGCAGCGGAATGTCGGCGCGGTGCCGCCAGTCGTCGTGGTGCATCGCCAGCCCGACGCGGAATTTCACATCGCGCCAGAGCTGCTCGGCCCCCTGCTCCCGCAGGGTCTTGACGCTGCGCCCCGCGAGGTCCCGCAGGTGGGCGGGGTTCAAAAGCCGCCGCGCCATGCCGCCGACGCTGTCCTGTACGGCCAGGTCGGCAGGACGCTCGTTGTTCGGTTTCGTGTTCTCGGACATAGCTTATTCCTCGGTGACTTTGGCCGGCATGGCGTCCTTTTTCTCGAACCTTCGGTACTCGGCGGTAATTTCCTTCGTCGCGCCGATGCGGCGCAGATGACCGTGGTCGAGCCAGGCTACCTTGTTGCACATACGCTCGATCTGGTCAATGGAGTGGCTGACCAGAATGACCGTCGTGCCTCCGGACAGCAGCTCGGCCATGCGCTTCTCACACTTCTCCTGAAACAGGAAGTCACCGACGGAAAGGATCTCGTCGGCAATCAGGATGTCGGGCTTCGTTATCGTTGCCACGGCGAACGCCAGACGCGCGACCATGCCGGAGGAGTAGTTTTTCAGCGGCACGTCGAGAAAATCCTGCAATTCGCTGAATTCGACGATGTCGTCGAACTTTGAGTCGATGTACTTGGGTGTGTAGCCCAGCACGGTGCCGTTTAAATAAACGTTTTCCCGTGCGGTCAGGTCCATGTCAAAGCCTGCGCCCAATTCGATCAGCGGCGCAATCGTACCGTTGACCGTGACCTTGCCGGCGCTGGGCTTGTAGACGCCGGAAATCACTTTCAGCAGCGTAGACTTGCCGCTGCCGTTCAAGCCGATGAGACCGTAGAAATCACCGGGCATAATATCAAATGATACATCGTCCAGTGCGAAGAACTCGTCAAACCGCACACCGCCGTGCAGCAGCGCGACGAAGTACTCTTTCAGGCTTTCGTGCTTTTCCTTGGAGAGGTTGAAGCGCATCGAAACATGGTCGATGGAGATGATGGGTTTCTGCTCTGCCATTTCGATGCCCCCTTACATGTACAGGACGAACTTGTCCTGATTCTTTTTGAACACCCAGATGCCGAGGCCCAGGCTCAGCGCGGCGCAGAGGAACGGAATCAGCACCATGTTGGGGGTCAGCCCCTCGCCCCACATGACGCAGGAACGCACGGCGGTGATGTACCAGTAGATGGGGTTCAGGTTGATGACGTACTGCATCCAGCTTTCCATCTGGCGCGGGTCGTAGAAGATGGCGCTGCCGTAGACAAGCAGTGTGCAAAAGACCTCCCAGATATGCATGATGTCACGCACAAAAACGTAGAGCGTGGACAAAATCAGCCCGATGCCCAGACTGAAAATAAACAGCATCACAAGGGGATAAATGGCCAGCAGCACAGTCCCAATCGAGATGTGCGACCAGGTCAGCAGCGCGACGATAAACAGCGCCACGAGGCTGAAAAAGAAGTTGACGAGCGCAAAGCAGCACTTTTCCAGCGGAAAGATGTATTTGGGAATATAGACCTTGCGCAGCAGCGGGCCGTTCTTCAGCACGCTCTCCATGGCCATGGTCGTGCTCTCGCGGAAGAAGTTGAACATCAGCTGGCCGATGATAAGGAACAGCGGAAAGTCCTCGATGCCCTGACCGCGCTGATTGAACAGCGCACCGAACACGGCCCACATGACCAGACAGGTCAGCAGCGGGTTCAGCACGCTCCACGCCACGCCCAGCACGCTGCGGCGGTATTTCAGTTTGAAATCACGGGAAATCAGGTTTTGCAGCAGGTAACGGTATTTCCAGAAGCCTGCGAAGGTGTCTTTCAGTTTCTGCACGGTTTACCCTCAATATTTCTCAAAATATTCGAACTTCTGGGCGGCAAACGGGGTGTGCTCCTTGTCCTTGGCGCTGGTCTTGTGCTCGCAGCCGCAGTCGGGCCACTGCACATTGACCGTCGGGTCATCGTAGGGAATGCCGCCCTCGGCGGTGGGGTCGTAGACGTCGGTGCACTTGTAGCAGAACTCGGCCACATCGGACAGCACGACAAAGCCGTGGGCGAAGCCCTCGGGGATCCAGAGCATCTTCTTGTTGTCGGCGGACAGCGTTGCGCCCACCCACTTGCCGAAGGTCTTGCTGTTGGGGCGGCAGTCGACGGCGACATCGAACACCTCGCCCAGGGTCACGCGGACGAGCTTGCCCTGGGTGTGCTTGGTCTGGAAGTGCAGGCCGCGCAGCACGCCCTTGGTGGAGCGGCTCTGGTTATCCTGCACGAAGGGTTTGTCGATGCCCGCTGCGGCGAACTCGTCGATCTGGTAGGTCTCCATAAAATAGCCGCGGTCATCGCCAAAAACAGTCGGCTCGATGATCTGCACGTCAGGAATATCGGTCTTGATGAAATTGAACTTGCTCATGGTTTGGGATCTCCTTTTTATATTTCATACGTCTAATACATAGCAATACAGGATATATTATACTCTATTTCACTGCGCCGGGCAAGATGGCGGAAAAATTTTGTCGCTGCTGTAACAACAGGACGGCTTTTCCGTCTTGTTAAGTAGAGGGCAGATATGGTATGATAGCCCGGAAGGTGGTGTGCAGAATGACAAAACGCGAAGCCCGCGCATGGGCCAAGGCCCGGCGCACGGAACTGGATATGACGGCTGTGGGCCGCGGTATGGCGCAGGCGCTGTTCAGCCTGCCGCAATGGCAGAGTGCCGGGGCTGTGCTGGCCTTTGCGGCCATGCCGGATGAGCCGGACACGGCGGAAATACTAAGACGCGCGCTGGCCGACGGCAAGCGCCTGCTGCTGCCCCGCGTGCGGAGCAAAACCGAGATGGACTGGGTGGAAATACCGGCATTGTGCCTGCTGCGGCCCGGGGCGTTCGGCATTCAGGAGCCGCCCGCAGACCTGCCCGCCGCCGACCCGGCGGGATACGCCGCGGCGCTGGCCTTTGTCCCCTGCCTGGCCGCCAGCCGCGACGGGGTCCGGCTGGGGCGCGGCGGCGGGTATTATGACCGATTTCTGGCACACTATAAGGGAGCGGGGCTGCTGCTCTGCCCCGAGGCCCTGCTGCTGGACGAGCTGCCCTGCGACGACTGGGACGCACACTTTGCGCCCGAGAATATTCTGACCGAGAAAGGAATTTTACGATGAAAAAGCTGCTTTTTGCAACAGCCCTGCTGACCGCCCTGTTCCTGTCTGCCTGCGGCAGCCAAAAGGCTGACAGCAACGATCTTGCGAACCAGCCTGCCACAAGACCCGAGGAAGGCGCGGAGCTGGACCCGGAGTTCAGCGTTGACGGTGAGGATACCGGTGAGACCGCCGAGCCGCAGCCGGACGCGGAGCTGAGCGAGATGGTGGATGCTATTTATAACGTCCAGCCGGTTGACCTGATGGGCATGGAAACGGTGGCCATCGACCTGACCGACGAGAGCTGGTACGGCTATCTGGCAGGGCTGACCGCGGACAATGTGGACAAGGTGGATGCCGCAGTAGTCAGCGAGCCGATGACCGGAAGCCAGGCGTACAGCCTGGTGCTGCTGCGCCTCAAGGACAAGGCCGATGCCCGCGAGATCGCCGATTCGATGGAGGAAAACATCAGTATGCGCAAGTGGGTCTGCGTGGAGGCAGATAAGGCCCGCGTGGTCAGCTTTGATGATAAGCTGCTGTATGTCATGGCAGACAGTGAGCTGGTCGATGCCGATCTGGTGGCGGATGCTGCCGCAAAGGCCTTTGGTGTGACATTTGATGTCGATGATTCCCTCGTCAATGAGGACGAGAGTGAACTGCCCCCGGAGCTGCTGACCGCCCCGGCTGTGGCAGACTGAGCAATACAAAAAACAAAGAGCCGTGCCCTTTGCGGGGCACGGCTCTTGTTGATTACGGGCGGGAATCAAGCCTTGGCGGCCTTGATCTCCTTGATCAGCTCGGGAACGACCTTGTACAGATCGCCGACAATGCCGTAGGAGGCAACATCGAAGATGGGGGCGTTCTCGTTCTTGTTGATGGCGATGATGTTCTCGGAATCCTGCATACCGGCAACGTGCTGGATGGCACCGGAGATGCCCAGCGCAACATAGATGCGGGGATGCACGGTCTTACCGGTCTGGCCGACCTGATGGTCGGCAGACAGCCAGCCCGCATCGGTGACGGCACGGGAGGCACCGACAACGCCGCCCAGAACACCGGCCAGCTCCTCAGCCAGCTTGATGCCCTTCTCGGGGTCGGCAGAGATGCCGCGGCCCACGGCAACGACAACATCGGCACCAATCAGGTCAACGAGCTTCTCGGCGCTCTTCTTGATGTCCAGAACCTCGACATGGATGTCCTCAGCGGTCAGAGCGGGGGTGACCTTCTCGACCACGACCTTGGCAGCACCGGCCTCGTCAAACGGCTGGGTCTGCATAACGCCGGGGCGGACGGTGGACATCTGCGGGCGGAAGCGGGGGCAGATGATGGTAGCCATCAGGTGGCCGCCGAAAGCGGGGCGGGTCATCTTCAGGTTGGTGTTCTCCTCAAACTTGGTGTTGTCCACATCAATGTTGGAGGTGGTGCGCAGGAAGTTCTTGTACTTCTCGACATCGACGTCCAGATGGGTGCAGTCGGCGGTCAGACCGGTGTGCAGACGGGCTGCGCAGCGGGGGCCGAGGTCGCGGCCCAGGTTGGTCGCACCGATCAGCATGATCTCGGGCTTCTTGTCCATGATGAGGTCGCACAGCGCCTTGGCATAGCCATCGGTGGTGTAGTCCTTCAGCAGGGGGCTGTCGATGTTGTAAACGCGGTCAGCGCCGTAGCCGCCCAGCGTCTTGAGGTCAGCCTCGGCCAGGCCGCTGCCCATGACAACGCCTGCCAGCTCAACGCCCAGGTCATTGGCCAGCTTGCGGCCCTCGCTCAGCAGCTGATAGCTGATGGACTGGATCTCGCCCTCGCGCTGCTCGCAGAATACCCACACGCCCTTGAAGGCGGCGGTGTCCATTGCATTGAATTCAGCCATTGTTCGTTTCTCCTTCCTCAAATCAGGTGCTTGTCGTTCAGGATGCCGACCAGCTGGGCAGCGTCCTCGACCTTCATGCCGGCGCCCTTGACCGGAGGAGCAAAGGACTTGTAAACGTTCGTCGGGGAGCCCTTCAGACCGATGGTGTCGGTCTCGATGAGCGGATCGTCCTTCAGAGCGTTGTAATCAAAGACCTCAAGCGGCTTGTCGTAGCACTCGAAGATACCGGAAACGCTCATGTAACGCGGAGTGTTCAGCTCCTTGATGCAGGTCAGCAGGCAGGGAGTCTGGACCTTCAGCTCCATGTAGCCGTCCTCGAGCTGACGCTTGACGGTCAGGCTGTTGCCATCCTTCTGAATGTCGGTGACATAGGTGACCTGGGGCAGATGCAGCTTCTCGGCGATCTGGGGGCCGACCTGAGCGGTATCACCGTCGATGGCCTGACGGCCACAGAAAACGATGTCCTCGGGGCCGACGCCGATCTTGTTGACGGCAGCGGCCAGGATCTGGGAGGTAGCGAAGGTATCGGAACCGCCGAACTCGCGGCCGGAGACCAGCACGCCGCGGTCAGCGCCGCGGGCCATCAGCTCACGCAGCATACCCTCTGCCGGCGGCGGGCCCATGGTGACGACGACGACCTCGCAGCCGGTCTCGTCCTTCAGCTGCAAGGCGGCCTCGACGGCGTTCAGGTCGTCGGGGTTGGTGATGGTAGCCATGGCAGAGCGATCCATGGTGCCGTCAGCCTTGACAGCGACCTTGCCCTGCGTATCGGGAACCTGTTTGACACAAACGATTGCTTTCATTACGTCTGTCCTCCTTACTTCAGCAGCGCGCCGCCGATGACCATCATCTGGACTTCGCTGGTGCCCTCGTAGATCTCGGTGATCTTGGCATCACGCATCATGCGCTCGATGGGGTAATCGCGGGTGTAGCCGTAACCGCCGAACAGCTGCAGGCAGCGGCGGGTCACGTCGCTGGCGGTGCGGGCGGCAATGAGCTTGGCCTCGGCAGCCTCAACGCTGTAGCGGACCTTCTGGCCGTCCATGGCAGCCTGCTTCTTCTGGGCAGCTGCGTAGACCAGATACTTGGCGGCGTCAACGCGGGCCTTCATCTCGGCCAGCTCGAACTGGGTGTTCTGGAACTGTGCGATGGAGCGGCCAAACTGCTTGCGCTCCTTGACATAGGCGACGGTCTCGTCGATGGCGCCCTCGGCAATGCCCAGAGCCTGGGAGCGATGCCGATACGGCCGCCGTCCAGCGTAGCCATGGCCAGCTGGAAGCCCTTGCCCTTCACGCCCAGCAGACGATCCTTCGGGATGATGCAGTCCTCCATGATGAGCTCGCAGGTGGAAGAACCGCGGATGCCCATCTTGTCCTCGGGCTTGCCGACCTTGAAGCCGGGATCGGTGCGCTCAACGATGAAGGCACTAATCTCCTTCTGCTTGCGGCCGCGCTTGTCGGTGACAAAGCCGGTGACGGCAATGATGATGAACACATCGGCAAAGCCTGCGTTCGTGATGAAGATCTTGGAGCCGTTCAGCTTCCAGTGGTCGCCCTCGTCAACGGCGAAGGTCTGCTGGCCCTGAGCGTCGGTACCGGCACCGGGCTCGGTCAGGCCGAACGCGCCGACCCACTCGCCGCTGCACAGCTTGGGCAGGTACTTGGCCTTCTGCTCGGGGGTGCCGTTCTCATAGATGGGAGCCGCGCACAGAGAGGTGTGGGCGGACAGGATAACACCGGTGGTGCCGCAGACCTTGGACAGCTCCTCGACAGCCATGACGTAGGACAGGACGCGGTTATTTCACCTGTTAATGTTGAGGCTGCCGCATTCATTATGGCTCCCGAAGTTATGAATGTTGCCACAGATAAGCAGGTTGAGGTTGCTCAGAAGTTTGCTGACGAGAATCTTTCTGCTTACAATGCCGCTCAGAACGGCTATGTTGACGGTATTGTTGAAGAAGCTCAGCTCCGTCAGACTCTTATTTCTGCTCTTGATATGCTCTCGGGCAAGCGTAGTTTCAACACTTTCAAAGAAGCATTCAACTATCTGATAAATGATTACTTGTTAAAATAAAAGGGGATACTAAAAATGAAGAATTTAAGAATTACAGTTAACGGCACAGCATATGATGTTCAGGTTGAAGAACTCGGTGGCTCTTCAGCTCCCGCAGCAGCCGCTCCCGCTCCTGCAGCAAAGCCGGCAGCTCCCGCAGGCGCTCAGGGTTCTGTTGTTGTAAAGGCTCCTATGCCCGGTACAGTTGTTAATGTTGTTGTTTCGGCAGGACAGGCTGTTAAGGCCGGAGATGACCTCGTATTCATCGAGGCTATGAAGATGGAAACTCCCGTTAAGGCTCCGCAGGATGGCACAGTTGCAACAGTTGATGTTGCAAAGGGTGAGTCAGTTGACTCAGGTAAGGTTCTCGTAACACTTAACTAATCAATAATTCGGAGAAAGGGATGCTGTAAAATGGCAAAAAAAATCAGAGTTACCGAAACTGCTCTGCGTGACGCTCATCAGTCACTCATTGCAACAAGAATGACAACAGAGGAAATGCTCCCTGTTCTTGACAAACTCGATAAAATCGGTTATTACTCACTCGAATGCTGGGGCGGTGCAACATATGACTCATGCCTCAGATTCTTAAACGAAGATCCGTGGGACAGACTCCGCACAATCAGAGAGCATTGCCCTAACACAAAGCTCCAGATGCTTTTCAGAGGACAGAATATGCTCGGTTATCGTCACTATGCCGATGACTGCGTTGAGTACCTTGTTCAGCGTTCAATCGCAAACGGTATTGACATTATCCGTATTTTGTATGCTCTTAACGACATCAAGAATCTTAAAACAAGCTATCAAGGCCGCTAACAAAGAAAGGCGGTCATGCACAGGTTGCTATCAGCTACACAACAGGTCCTGTATTCACAGATGAATACTATGTTGAGTATGCTAAGAGAATTGCAGACGCGGGTGGCAGATTCAATCTGTATCAAGGATATGGCTGCTCTTCTTACTTCCGACCAAGAACCGAAAAGACCTTCGTTAAAGGACGTATCAAAGACCGCTGTTCCGGAGCTTCCGCTTCAGCTCCACACCCACTACACATCAGGTCTTGCATCAATGTGTCTTTTAAAGGGTGTTGAGGCAGGTGCCGACGGTATTGACACAGCAATCAGCCCACTCGCTCTCGGTACATCACACGCACCTACAGAGTCAATGGTTGCCGCTCTTTCAGGCACAGAGTTCGACACAGGTCTTGACCTTAAACAGTTCTCT
>ENA-OQMN01000099-OQMN01000099.1-human-gut-metagenome-genome-assembly--contig:-NODE-99-length-28230-cov-3.631214_pt1 | contig 28230 bp, 28 predicted proteins | sample MGYA00242765_ERZ504861 | MGnify/ENA primary metagenome ERZ504861 (study PRJEB26092, sample SAMD00036417) | human gut metagenome | host: Homo sapiens | study: EMG produced TPA metagenomics assembly of... | reverse complement strand
GCCCGCACGGCCCCCTGACTCGCGCAGCCAATCTACGCACGTTGCGTGTATCCGGCACACTGCATGCATCCGCACACGCCTTACGCATCCGGCCATACAGGGCGATCCGCGCACGTTGCATGCGTGTTTCCGGCGCACACCGCATCGCGTCGAGCAGCGGCAGCTGCGGTATAGTCGAGCCCAACGTCCACCAGACGCCCCATGGAGACCGACGGCACACGAGAGGAAGGAGCCGGCATGCAGCTTCGCGCCCTCAAGGCGGCATTTCCGCTCACGCTGCCCATCCTTGCAAGCTTCCTGCTGCTCGGCATCGCCTGCGGCATCTTTGCCAGCTCGCTCGGCCTCGCCTGGTGGATCCCGCCGCTCATGGCCGTCGTCATCTTCGCCGGCTCCGCGGAGTTCGCCTGCGCCTCGCTGCTCGTGGCACCCTTCGCGCCGGTCCAGGCGTTCCTGCTCGCCCTCGTCATCAACGCTCGGCACCTGTTCTACGGCATCTCGCTGCTCGACCGCCTGCCGAAAACCGGGCGCTCGCGACCGTACCTCATCTACGCCCTGTGCGACGAAACGTTCTCGCTCATCTGGGCCAAGCGCGCACCCGAAGGCGTTGACGAAGGTTGGTTCATGTTCTGGATCGCCGCGCTCAACCAGCTGTACTGGGTCCTCGGCTGTTTGCTGGGCGGCCTGTTCGGCGCGGTTCTGAACATACAGATCGAAGGCGTCGGCTTCACCATGACAGCCCTGTTCTGCGTGATCTTACTCGAGCAGTGCGAGCAGCGCGAGCAGGTGCCCTGCGCGGCGATAGGCATCGCGGCGAGCGCCGGCGCCCTGGCCCTGTTCGGTCCGGATGCCTTTGTGCTCCCCGCCATGGCGGCGATCGGCGGCATCATGCTCGTCGCACGTCCCTGGCTCGACCCCGATGCCAGCGAGCCTCCGCACACGCGTCACGGCTCCCGTCGGCGCAACGCCCCAGCGGAGGGAAGGCGCCCATGACCGTATCCCAGCAGCTCATCACCATCGCCGCCGCCGGGGCCGCCACCCTGCTCACGCGCGTGGTCCCCTTCATCGCCTTCCGCCGACGCACGCCCGCCGTCGTCACCTACCTCGGCCGCGTGCTGCCGGCTGCGGTCTTCGGCATGCTTATCGTCTACTGCCTGAAGGACGTCCAGCTCAGCGCCGGTACGCATGGCATCCCCGAAGCGCTCGGCATCGCCGCCGTGGTCCTCGTCCATCGCTGGCGTCGCAACATGCTGCTGTCCATTGCTACCGGCACGGGACTCTACCTGCTATTGGTCAACGTAGCGCTGGCATAACGCGCAGGGCTCCATGGCTCACACGGGGACCCATGGCGCTCCCTGAACTCCATGACGGTCTCGGGTCCCCATGGCGCACCCGAGACCCACAACACGTCCGGACCCCATAACGAACTCGGGTCCCCATGGCTCAAACGGGAACCCATGGCGAACCGGGGTCCCATAGCGCACCCGAGACCCACTGTGAAAACGCCTCCGATCCCGTTGCCGGGGTCGGAGGCGCCATGCAAGCGCGGCGAGCGCAGGTCATCGTAGCCGTATGGAACAAGACCGCTCGGCACACAGACCGCACGCCGTCTGCGGGCGCGTCGAACAGACCGCAACGCTCCCGCAGACCCCGCGCTTACAGCCCGATGCTCACACCGTAGACGGCGCTGTACAGGATCAGGCCCGTGGCCACCACGAACACCGCGCTTTGCACCACGGCATTGCGCATATGCCGATGCACCGTCATGCCGGCCATGGACGGGTCGTCCGCGTAGCGCTTCGCCTGGCGCCAAGCGGTCACGAACGTGGCGAGTACCAGCACGATCGACAGCACCGGCGCAATCAGCAGCTCGTACTTGCTGCTCCAGCGCAGCACCTCGCCCGAGCTCGAGATGCGCATGGGCACGCTGTCGCCCAGCTGCGGCAGGTAGATGAAGACCAGAAACAGCGGCACGATCGCCAGCGCCAACGCCACGATCGCCAGCACGCCGTCCTTCTTGTTGTATTGGAACATGTCCCTCAAGCCTTTCTTGCGCGCAGCCGCCGGCTACACGTTGAAACGGAAATGCACCACGTCGCCGTCGTGCATGACGTAGTCCTTGCCTTCCATGCGCAGACGACCGGCTGCCTTGGCGCCCTGCTCGCCGCCCAGCTCCACGTAGTCATCGTAGCCGATGACCTCGGCCTTGATGAACCCGCGCTCGAAATCGGTATGGATTACGCCCGCCGCCTGCGGGGCCGTAGCCCCCTGGCGCACCGTCCAGGCCTTGACCTCCATCTCACCGGCGGTAAAGAAGCTCTGCAGGCCGAGCAGCTTGTAGGCCGCCTGGGCGAGCGTCTCCAGGCCGGAGCGCTCAAGGCCCAAATCGGCCAGGAACATCGCGGCCTCCTCGGCGTCGAGCTCGGACAGCTCCGCCTCGACCTTCGCGCAGATGGCGATGGGTTCCACGCCATCGATCGGCGCCAACGGCTCGGTAAGCATATCCTCGTCCACGTTCGCCACGTACAGCATCGGCTTCATGGTAAGCAGGAACAGCCCCCGGGCAGCGGCGCGCTCTTCGTCGGTCATGTCGAGCGCGGCGGCACGGTTGCCCTCGTTCAGCCAATCGACGAGGCGACGGGCCACCTCCAGCTTCGGCGCAAGCTCCTTGTCGCGACGGGCCTCCTTCTCGAGCTTGGGGATCTGCTTCTCAAGCGTTTGGATGTCGGCCAGAATCAGCTCGGTCATGATCGTATCGGCGTCTGCCGCCGGATCGACGAAGGCGTCGGCTCGACCGGCCTCGCGCAGCACGTTCGGGTCCTTGAAGTACCGCACGACCTCGCAGATCGCATCGGTTTCACGGATGTTGGCGAGGAACTGGTTGCCCAGGCCCTCCCCCTCGTTGGCACCCTTCACCAGGCCGGCGATGTCCACGAACTCAACCGTGGCGGGCACGATGCGCCCGGGGTGCACGATGCCGGCGAGCGCCTGCAGGCGGTCATCCGGCACATCGACGATGCCGACGTTGGGGTCGATCGTGGCGAAGGGATAGTTGGCCGCCAAGCCGCCCTTTTTGGTGAGGGCGGTGAACAGCGTGGACTTGCCTACGTTGGGCAGGCCGACGATACCGATGGAAAGGGACATGAGCATCCTTTGCAATCAAACGTAATGAGCCTTCTTAGTATAGTTCGGCGCTCGACATGAGACCAGCCGTGTGCGGAAGGACAAGAAGCGTCTGGCCGTCGGCATACTCGGATAGCAACGGGTCGCTCGCAATGTGAACACCGTTTTCGACAGACAGCGTCAACTCGGGATGCAGTTTTGCCGCATCTCCCTCTATACGGGATGTACAAAAGAGGGGGTAGCATCAACGGCGTATGGGAAAGCAACCTACGAGCTGCGCGCCCTATGCGCAAGCTACTCCAGCATAATCCAGTCAAGCGGATCGGCAGAGGAATGCTATTCGATAAATGCATCACGCGCTGGCTCAACGGCGCTCCACAATACCGTTTCCTCCCTCGTTTGGCCGTCTTTCGTCGTAGAAAGCACATAGGGGCTGTCCGGGTTGCCTCGATCGGCATCGTCCGCCGGATTCCAACTGACAGCCTCCTGAACGACCAATTCGCTCCCATCCCATTTCGATGCCGTCACGATCCCTGTGTCGAACCCGCCGGAGCCAGATCCCACTAGCAGGCCATCCTTAGACAGATAATATGACCCGCGCGTGATAGATTCGGCAAAGCGGATAATCGCACCATCTGCATAGTCAAAGCCACAGAAAACGAAGCCGCTCTCCGATGAACTCGATTCATCCCCTACTGAGACAAACAGCTCGTCAACAAGGTCACCGTCTATATCTAAGTAGGCATAGTAAAGCCTGCTATCTTTTGAAAAGACGATGTCTCCAACCCATGCCTGCCGCTCTTCCGAGTACTCTGACATATCGCCAATCATCGTACCGAACTCACCGGCCGAAGCAATAACGCCAGCATTCTCAGCCATGAGCTTCCGATAGTCATCAAGCACCTGGTCGTAAGCGGCATGAGCCTCCTCGTTCGCCGCTGATACAGCGCCTTCGCCGGAACTCTCAGCGCCCTCCTGAGCTGTGCCCGTACCATCCGAGCCGTCCTGGCCCTGTTCGACCACCTGCTCGATGGCGGGGATGATGACCTCGGTAACCACCTTGAAGGCAGCGTAGGCGGTCGCAACGGTTGCCATGAACGCAAAGAGCGCGAGAACGAAGGTGGGAACCGCTTTCAGCGTCGTGCGACGGAACATCAGCAACCGCCGGCCCAACGTCTGCTTCCCCTCGGATACCGAATCCGCTGCGGACGGTTCATCCACATGAGCTTCGCCGGGCACCGAAGGCCCGCCAGCACAGGCGACGGCATCGTCAGCTTGCCTATCGGCGGGAGCAAGCGGCAACACATCCTCGGCATGAGGGGCATTCCCATCACTCGCAGCGGGCGCCGCAACGGTCGACGCCCCGCACTGAGAACAGAATTGCGCGGTTTCCGGCAGTTCGGCGCCGCACTGCGAACAATACATGAAACGCCCCTTCGTTCAATCGGCGAGAGCCAGCGTGCTAGTCGGCCTTTGTCAGACGATAGGTGTCAACCCACTTCTCCTGCTGGCCAGGCAGGAAGATGGCGTCCACATCGCATTGGTAGCAGTAGTAGACCTTGATGAACGCGCCGCTTGGGTCATCATCTCCATTCGTGCCAAAACCGAGCATGATACGCAGTGTGTTGCCGCCCTCAACAGGGAACGTATATTCAGTTCCAACGCGGCCGTACTGGCTTTTCTCCTCAAGCGTGGCGGTAAACGGCATCGCCTCGACGGTCCTATCGCCCTCAGTGGCGTTGGCATCGCTCGGCAACTCGCCATGATCATGGACCGTGCCGCTGAACGTTCCCTCCACTTTGAGCGAGTTGGGGTCAACCGAGGTTATCGTCAACTCCGGAACGCTGCCCTCGGCGCCATAGCAATCCGATCCGCGCGACTTCCCATGACCCGTCTTCTCAAAGGTCCCCTTCCACGTGCCGACGAGCTTGTCGTAGGAAACGGTCTTGGCCTTGTCGTCGGCCTTGGCGTTCATGAGCGACCAGGTGTTGTTCTCATACGTGAAATCAGCGGTGACCGTTGCCTTCGCGCTGGAAAAGGTGTCTTCAACGGCATACTTCATCGTTGCCGTGCAGGTTTTGGCTTCTTTATCGAAGTCGACCTTGTCGACATCAACCTTGGCGTCAGCATAGATGGTGCTCAGGCTGTTCTCCGCCATCCTGTTGTTGCCGTCCGCCTTGGAAAGAATCGTCTGCGCACCCGCCTTCAGGGCGTCTTCGGTAATACCCGCTACCGGAGTCGCGGTCTCCGATTCGACGCTCGGGCTGCTGAATGCTTGCCACGTGCCCTGGTACTTCGCATAGTCGGCCGTCACGACCGCCTCTGAATCAACTGACCCGTTACTCGCTTTGACCGTTGCCTTCACCTCGTAGGCGGTGTCACCGAGCTGACCGCCGAACAATCCTTTCGGAACGTCAACCTTCTCCTTGCTCGTTACCTCAACCGAAGAAATCTGAAACGGCTCCCTGGAATCGAACTCACCGGTGCCGCCCCATGTAATTTCTGCTTTCTCGATGTCCTGCTTGATTTGCGAATCGCTGGGACCGTCACCAAGCAGCGCGACGACCGCAATAATGGCAATGAGTGCGACGGCAACGATACCGCCCGCAATGCCCAAACGCTTGCTCCCGTATTTTGCTACAAGCTTGCTGAAGAAGCCCTTCGCGTTCCTGAGATCCTCTTCGCCCTGCGCTTTCGCTGGTTTCTCCTCGATCGACGGCGCCGGATCCACCGATGCCGCCGCAGATGCCGCCTCATCCTCCCCTTCTGGGTGGTCCGAAGCGGCTTCGGCAGCGTCTTCCCCCGCAGCAAGAAATTCCTCCGCGTCAGGGGATTCTGCCGTCGGAGCAGCTTCGGCCGCATTGTCCCTGCGCCCCGACTCTGAGATATCAACCCTCCCTCCGCATTGCACGCAGAACTTGGCGCCGTCCTCGTTCTCAAAACCACACGTCGGACACTTCATATCGTTCCCCTCACATCTCCAAAACGAATACTCACTCGACCGTCATTTGCTTCCACGCCAGCAACCGCTGCGACAACCGCTCGCCGAACAGACGGCACGTTCCTGGCGAATACACCCCACCCACGCGCCAACCGTTTGGCAACGTCCTCGAACGTCAATATGTATGCTACAAAGAACATCGTCACGCTTATAGAGATGATTAAGGGGTACTTTTATGTGCGCGGGCCCGAAGCGCGCAACGCTTTGGTGCCCGCATAGGTAGCGCCCGGCACCGCCCACGTGTGCCCCGGGCCGCTTCGCCTAGGCATGCGACGCCCGTCGCAATCCCCGCTGCAGTTCATCCCAGCGCTGAGCATTCAGGAGCTTATGCATATCCAAGCCTGCAGACACGCAGCGCCTGAACAGCTGGGAAGCCGAGAAGCCCTCTTGCGCAATCGATTCATCAAGACGGCGCTTCAACTCGACCCATTTTGATAAATCGCCTCGAATCCGCTGCACAGCATCTCGCTCCCTCGTGCCCGCGTACACCTCGCGCGCAATGGTCTCGAGCGATGTGCCCGCGAGGAACAGGTTGCGGGAATCGTTCCGTTGCTGTCTCACGCGGGCGTTTTTCGCTTCCGTTTTGCAGGCACGCGAGCAGTAACGTTTACCAACCCCCCCGATGCCCCGTCAGCGAAAACGGCTTGCCGCATCGCTCGCAGTATCCCACCGAGATCTTTGAAAGCGTGCGCGAGAAGTCGTACCATAGCCAGCTCAACAATGAATCGAAGGCGAGATACCCCGTCACCGCATCACCCTGAAACACATCGATGATCGCCCCGCCCAGATGCGCAGCAATCATCGCCTGCACGAGGGCGGCGAGCACCGGAGCATCCGCGACATCGAGTGGGGAATCCTCCGCTTCAAACGGATGGAACGCCATCTGCTCAATCGATCCTCTCTCGGTGACAGAGCCACCCGCTCCGAACACCTCGTCTGCACCCTGAGCGGATGTCGGCGCACGCGCCCCGTCGGAATCCTCCCTATTGGCAACCACCAAGCGCTCCCGTGACAAGCGCTCCAGCTCCGCATCGAACCCCAACAGCATGCTCACGGCCTGCACATCGCCCTCGGTTATCTCGCCGGGGAACAGCAGGGCATCGAACTCGACGAGCTTGTCTGCACTGTGTTCACCGGACACCCAGGAAACGAACACATAGGCAATGCCCTCTTCGCACTCGACGCGGTGAATGAACGGCAGCCTTGCGATCGCTTCGTGATATGCCCCATAGGGATTGATGTGCAGCGTGAAGATCTCGAACGCCGTCCCCGTAACCACATCGACCAGACGTTGCTTGCTCACCCGCCCCATCGCGCGCAGCGCCCGGATATCCTTTGAGCCGTTCACACACGCTTGGATACGTGTCGCAGTCATTGCCGCATCGGCAGCATATTTCCACGCGCGAAGCGATTCGATGCCGTCAATCGCACCAAATAGGGGCCCATTTTCAGCGGCAAATGCAGAGAGGGAGTCTTCTGACGGGGCGAAGCCCCGCGCGGTCGCCTTCACGCAGAGACCAAGCGTCGCCAGGTCGCAAACACCCTGCGGTGCAGTGGGAATTTCAATGCCCCGCTTACGGGCATCCACCATCTCGCGTGCCGTGTACACGTCAAATGCAAAAGACGGCTCGTCGATATGCGCCGCCTCATTCCCAGTGCCCGGCATCATGAGCGAAACCGCACGGAACGGCAGGTATCCTTGCGGCGTTTTCGTCTGAGAAAACGTCATGCCGCCGCCTCCCCATCTCGCATCGACATCCACAGCAGCAGCCGATGAGATATCTATATAGAAACTCTCTCAGAAGAACTATAGAGGAATGCGGGAGGTCCATAGGACACAACCGTTTCGAACCTACAACGAACGAGGCATACCCATGAAATGCCCTCATTACGGCACAAGCTCAGCACGAGGAGCTGAGGGCCGCAAACATCGCCCACCCGCATCTCAGCAGGCACGCGGCAGCACCGAGGGGCAGGGAGCATCCCGCCGGTGCGCCCGGGCGACGAGGAAACCGAGCGAGCCCGCGGCCGATGCGAAACATCTCACGCCAATGCAGTCACCTGTGGCATATCGCGATATTCCAGCATCTTGAGCTGATACGTCGATTCCAAATCGAGCCAAAAACGCGGCGTAGTGCCCAGTGCATGTCCGAGCAGCCATGCCATCTCCGGCGTTATTGCCCGCTTGCCGTGCACGATGTCCGAAACGGCCGACTGTGGCTTGCCGATAGCCTTCGCCAGACGATACTGACTGATACCCAACGGCACCAAAAATTCCTCAAGCAGGATATCCCCCGGCGTTGAAATAATGTCCTCAATGGTAGTCACAAAGCTCAACCTCCACCGCCTCACCGTCCGACCACCTAAAGCAGAGACGCCACTGGCGATTCACCCGGATGCTGTACCAGCCAGACCGATCTCCCTTCAGCTTTTCCAGATGATTGCTTGGCGGCACCCGCAAATCCTGCAGGCTGTGCGCCGCGCCAACCATCTGCAGCTTGCGGTACAGCACACTGCGAAAACTCACTGGCATTCGCGCGAACGAACTGTGAACGGGATCGTTCCAAAACGACTCAAGTCGTCAATCTCGAAACATCATTCCGCTCACCGATACTTCCACGTTACAGATATACTACTGCAGTTCGAAAGTATTGCAACCGGCTGTTTATCAAATTCAGTCCCCATAGCGCATCCGCCCCAATCCATAATTCACTGGATTCACTGAGTATAGAACATATGTTTGTAGAACACAAGTTCTGAAGCCACTATGGAGATTTGAGCAAAGCCAACGGAACTCGACAACAACCCCGGATGAGATGCACTGTGGCGTCAGCAAAGTCGAACGAGCCCGCGGCCCGCCATCCTACTCGGCCAGCTTCTCCACGGTGTCGAGAATGCGATTGATTTGCTGCTTGGCCTGCGCCTTCGCCTTAGCGGTATCGCGCTTGGCTTCCGCCGCGAGAGCCGCCTTGCGCTCCGCCTCCGGATCGGGCACCACCAAATCGCTGCCGTCGAAGGTCTCCAGGCGCAGCGCGCCCTCCTCGCACGCCTCCACGCACAGCCCGCAACCGATGCAGTACGCCGGCTCGATGTTCAGGCGCCCCGACGAGGTGAGATCGCACGCATAGGTGGGGCACAGTCGCACGCACTCGCCGCACATCGTGCACCTCTCCTGGTCGCACACCGCACGGCTCACCTCCACGTTTTCAGCCAGCTCGGGACGCTGCTGCAATGTGGAGAGCATGAGCTGGCGCCCCTGCGTCAGGATGCGACGACGCTTTTGCGCAGTGGTACCGCACGCCGCGTTCAAGGTCTTCTCAAGCGAGCTGATGTGCCCGGTGTGATCGCGCAGGCGCTGTGTCACGCTCGCGAGGGCTGCGGTGGCCGGCGTGAGCTTGGACACCGCCAGGCCCGTGGTGCGCATCACGTTGTCCACGAACTCCTTGCGCTCATACTCGCGACGCTTTTCGCAGGTCAGCGCCGATGCCTCGACCTCAAGCCCCAGGCCTGCACCCGCCCATTGCTCCGCGCGACCGATCGCCTCGCCCAGCAGCTCCTCGCCCACCGCGTTGCGGCACGCGCTGCAGATATCGAGCGGCAGATACACGCTCACGTTAGGGAAATCGGCAAGGATGGAAAACCAGGTCTCGGCGGTGACATCGCCCACGCAGGCGATGACCACCTCGTTTTCCCGCGGGATGCGCTTGAGTGCGCGCGTGCAGGTCACGTAGGCCGTCTCATGCGCAACGGCGGCGCGGGCAACCGCATCGTAGAACTTCTTGGGCTGCAGGCGAGGGCTGATGAACGCCTCGGTGGGACACACCGCCACGCACAGGCCGCACTTGCGGCAGCTGTCGGCGATCTCGATGGCGCCGTCCTCGATGTCGATGGCATCCACCGGGCAGATGTCCATGCACGCCCGGCAGGTGCTGCGCTCGAACTTGCACGGCAGGCACGGCACGGTGTTGGCGCGCGGGCGCTCCTTGTAATCGGCCGGATTCCACTGCGGGGCGCCGTCCGTGGCCGCCCCCATCAGGGCGTCGGTCACACCGCCGAACGGGTCTTTGAGCGCACCGATGCCCTTGCTGATATCGATGATGTCGTCGAACAGATCATGCTGCTGAGCCATGGTCGCTCCCCTGCTGCCGTGCACACGCCAACGCGGACGCCGGCGTGTGCCGGCATGCGCGCGCATACGAATCCCTCTTGGCGCCGCCAAGCGCGGCGGACGCATGCGCCCTATTGTACTCGCAGGAATGCGACAACGCGCTGGGCAGAGACGCCTGCGGGGATTTTAGAGGCTGGGAGCGGTCGGGGCTGTCTGGGCTGCCGGGGCGGTCGGGACTGTTGGGGCGGGTGAGGCGGGCGGGGCTTGCGATCCCGGGTTCGTGCTCTGGACGTCCGGGCAGGCTACCGAAATCCCGGGTTCGCTTTTCGGCCATCCGGGGTCGCCATCGGGATTCCGGGTTCGCTTTTCGGCCATCCGCGGTTTCCGGGTTCGGAATCTGGACGTCTGGGGCCGATTTCCGCCTCTAGATGGACACGGGGCGAACCCTGGTTCCGCGGACGGACGGAATCCGAACCCGGAATGGCGTGCGCGAACCGCGCCAGACGAGCGCAGGGCCGGGGCAGCATCAGGAAGGAAGCAGACAGACACACCATCCAAGACATTGGCCGGCGAGCGCGCCGCGCGGGGCGTCAGCTCGCAACCGCGCCACCCAACACACCAGTCCGCAGACACGCCATCCAGTTCGTCAGCTCGCAATCGCAGCGCCGCATGCCGGTCCGCAATCGCAACGCCACATGCCGGCCCGCGCCCGCGCCAACGCCAGCACCATCCAGCACGCCAGCCCACGCGCTACCCGATGCGCCCGCTCGCAATCGCACGCCGCATGCGTATGCCGGCCCGCGCCCGCGCCAACGTCATCCAGCACGCCACCCACGCGCCACCCGTTTAGTGCAAAGACGCTGCTTATATCGCGATAGCGACAAATGGGGAGATCTCCCGCTCATGTCGCGCATCGTCGGCGTAAACAACCTGTTGGCACACAACAGCTACCCGATGCGCCAGCTCGCGAAGGCAACGAGGGCGGCCAGGGCCAGCATCACCAGTGCGCCGGAGACATCGGCCGCGACGCCGCCGACACCGCGTCGGGCAGCCCATGGCCCGATGTTGCCGGAGCAGCGGGGCCACACGCGCCACAGCAGCACGGCCACGCCGACAATGCCCATCATGTTCTGCATCAGCATCTCAGCGCAGATGAGCCCCGCAAGGTTACCGGCGGCATAGCCGAAGTCGCCCCGCTCGTAATGCCGGTACAAGATGTGCAGAAAATACGCAACGAACGGCTGCAGGAATGCGGCCAGCAGCGACACGCTCGCGGCCGGATTGGTCTCCATGAGCTGCTGCAGACCGCTCGGGGTAAGAAGCGTTCCGGTCACAACCCCGCTCATGGCGAAATACGCGACGGGGATGACAACAAGCGCCACCTGGACGCCGAGGAATATCCGCCGTGTCAGCTGCTCGCGCTTGGAGTTCATACCCGGTGCGAGGCGCTCGCCCACCGTGGCGCCGGCACCACAAGCGACACCGTTGCCCGAGACGGCACGTTCGCCCATCGAAGCATCGGCGCCATCCTCAACCACGGCCGCGCGACGCTCGGGGTCCGCCTTCGTCCCCGCCGCGGCTTTCACGCGCTTGCTCTGCTTCGCCATCGCTCTACCCCTCTCGACGATTTCCCAAGGTTACCGAAACCATATCGAATCAAAATCGTAGCACCTGATCTGGGCTTGCCGCGCCGGCCCAAGCGCACCGCGCCCCCAAGGGCAACCGCACCGGCTCAAGCCTGCGGTGCCGGATTCGGGGTTACCACGCCGGCCCAAACCCGCCACATCACCGCACCTGCCGCATCGCAGAAAACACCGGGTCCGATGCCGTACCAGCCCAATCTTGCCGCATCGCGGCGAGCACACCGCACCGCACGGCCCAAGCGCACCGCACCCAGCGCGCCCGCCCAAGCCAAGCGCACCGCACCCAGCGCGCCCGCCCAAGCCTGACACCGCGCCCGGGACACCGCGACCGACCGGTGCGGCCGGCGCCCCACCCTCGGCACCGACCGCACCCCATCACGCCGCGCTTACTTCAGCTCGGGCCAGAAATCCTTGTTCGCCTCGATGAGGTCGTCCAGGATCTGCTTGGCAACCTTGGCCGACGGCACCGTGGCCGACAGCGTAAGGGCCTGCCACAGCTTCTGGTAGCTACCCTCAACCCAGGCCTGCACCACGAGCTTCTCCACGGACACCTGCTGCTCGAGCACTGCCCTTCTGCCACTGCGGGACCTTGCCCTGGCAGATCTTCTCGTAGCCGTTCTTGCCCACGATGCAGGGCACCTCGACCATCGCGGTCTCGTCGAAGTTGGACACCGCGCCGTCGTTCGGCACGATCAGCAGGAAGCGCTCCATGGTGTTCTCGGCCAGCGCGCAGGCCAGATCCACGATGTAGGTGGCATGCGCATCGGCCTCGAAGTCGCACCCCGTCAGCGGTCCCCTTCTCGATGATCTCGCGGCAGGCCCCGAAGACCTTCTTCTCGCGCCCGTCCATGACCTCGTTGGCGCGGGTGTAGTCGGGGTTGCTCGTCTCCACCACATAGTCGGGGAACAGGTAGTACTTGAGATAGGTGTTCGGAATCGTCTCGGGGTCGACCGCATAGACGTCCTTGGCCTTGCCGAAGGTGTGGATCCAGCTCTCCTCGATATGCTGCTCCTGGCCGGGCTCATGCACGATGCCGTCGAGGTAGCCGTTTTTGGCCATGTGCTTCTTGATCTCAGGCATGAGGTCGTTGCCCTCGGCGTCGAAGATCTTGGTGAACCAGCCGTAGTGGTTCAGGCCGTAGTAGCTGTACTGCAGCTCGCGACGGTCCTTCACCCCGCACATGTGCGCCATCTTGTCCATGAGGTCGATCGGCATATCGCAGATGTTGATGATGCGCGAGTTGGGGCGCAGCACGCGGCAGGCCTCGGCCACGATGGCGGCTGGGTTGGAGTAGTTGAGCATCCAGGCGTTGGGGCTGTACTTCTCCATGTAGTCGAGGATCTCGATGACGCCGCCGATGGAGCGCAGTGCCGTAGGCGATGCCGCCCGCGCCGCAGGTCTCCTGGCCCACGCAACCGTACTTCAGCGGGATCTTTTCGTCGAGCTCGCGCATGGCGTACAGGCCCACGCGGATATGCGCCAGCACGAAGTCGATGCCGGTGAAGGCCTCAACGGGATCGGTGGTGTAGGAGAAGTCCAGCTCAGGTGCGTTCTCGCGGAAGTAGATCTCGCAGGCCTTCGCAACCGTCTCCTGGCGCTCGGCGTTGTTGTCGTAGAAGATGACCTTGTCCACCGGGAAGCGGTCGTGCTCCTTGAGCAGCATCAGCGCGATGCCCGGGGTGAAGGTGGACCCGCCGCCGGCGATAGTGACCGCGTAGCTCTTCTTGGACATGGAAGTTCCTCTCATATCTGGCTGCAATGCTCATCTGTCGAGCGCCGCCGCAGCCGCACGCGGGCGCTCGCTTGGTACCGAAATGAAGGTGGACTCGGGAATGCGGTCGAGCACCCTTGCGGGCAGCGCCTCGCCGCTTACAGCAGGCGCTCGAACTCCTCGCGCACATGGGGCACGGACAGACCCACAATCACCTGGGCGGATTTGCCGTTCTTCGACACGCCCATGGTCCCGATGTGCTTGAAGTCGGCATCCTCGGCCACCAGGGTCTCGTCGCGCACGTTGACGCGCAGGCGGGTGGCGCAGTTGGTGACGTCCACGATGTTGCCGGCGCCGCCGAGCAGATCGAGGATGTTCTGAGCGAGGATGGCCTTCTTGGACTTGCCCTCCTGCTTGGCCGCAGCCGCCGAGGCGCGCTCGCCGCCCTCGGCCTCGCGGGCCTCCAGATAGTCCTTCTTGGACTTGAAGGAGACTTCCTCGTCGACCTCCTCGCGACCGGGCGTCTTGAAGTCGAACTTCAAGATGAGGGTGCGGAACACCACGAACCAGATGCCGGTGAACACCAGGCCGATCACGAGCGCCGTGAGGTACTGCAGCCAGTGGTTGGCCATGAGCGGGATGAAGTTCAGCGAGCTCATCTCGATCAGGCCGCCGGAGAACACGCCCACGATGCCGAAGGCGTTCATCACCGTGGTGAGGGTGGCGGCCAAAAGCGCGTGCACGGCGAACAGCGGCGGGGCCACGAACAGGAAGGTGAACTCGATGGGCTCGGTCACGCCGCAGAAGATGGCCGTCAAGGTGATGGGAATCAGCAGGCCCAACAGCTCGCGGCGGCGCTCCGGGCGGGCGGTGTTGTAGAAGGCCAGCGCGATGCCGGTGCAGCCAAAGATCTTCGACCAGCCGGTGCCGGTGAAGCCGGCCCAGGGGGCGAGCTCTTTGAGCGATGCGGTGGACGCGGCGATGTCGGGCAACGCGGTGGCGAAGGCGGAGTAGATGCCGCCGTGGACGACCACGTTGTCATAGAACAGCGGCGAGTACAGGATGTGGTGCAGGCCGAACGGGATCAGGATGCGCTCCAGGAAGGTGAACACCCAGATGCCCACGAGCCCCGTGCTCATGAGGAAGCCCTGCAGGGCGGCGATGCCGTCCTGGACATGCGGCCACACGAAGCACGACAGCACCGCCACGGGCAGCAGGACGAAGAAGCAGATCACGTAGACGAACACCGAGCCGTTGAACACGCCCAGCCAGTCGGGCAGCTCGGTATCGAAGAAACGGTTGTGGATCGCGATAATGATCCCGGAGATGACGAGCGCGCCGATCATGCCCATGTCGAGCGTCTTGATGCTCGCGATCATGGCCAGGCCGGAGGCGGCGCCCACCTCGGCGGAGAAGTCGACCCCGAACATCCCGCCCCACTGGGATAGCAGCGTGTTCATGAAGTATTGGAAGGTGAGGTAGCCCACGAGCGCTTCCATGCAGCAGCGGGCGTTCTGCTTGGTGGCCAGGCCGATGGGCAGCGAAACCGCGAACAGCAGCGGCAGCTGGTTGAACACGGTCCAGCCGCCTTGCAAGATCACGTTCCAGCACTGGTACCACAGCGAATCGGAGGCCGCCAGCGGACCGAAGATGACCTCGGTGGTGCACAGCGTGCCCAGGCCGATCACCACGCCCGCGAAGGCGAAGAGCAGCACCGGGGTGAACATGGCACCTCCGAACTTCTGTATCTTTTGCATCATGGCGATGGTTCCCTTCTGTATCGCACGGCGTTGCCGCCGCGCCGCGATGTACGGACGCACGGGGAGCTTGGGGCCCATGGTCTTCCCAACTTGTCCGAACAAGTACAGAAGCTATTCTACACACTTGTTCGAACAAGTCTAACTTGTACGGACAAGTTCTGGTGAACGGTTGATTTTGGTCCGCGAACGGTACGCGAGGCGGTATAACTTGGTATAGATGCGTTTACGGGCGTACCGTAGGGAAGGGGTGAGCGATATGCCGCGATCGATTTTTCAGAACATCTACCGTGATATTCAGCATGGTATCGAGCAGGGGCTGTACAGCTACCAGTCCATGCTGCTGTCCGAAAACGAGCTGTGCGCGCGCTACGGCTGCTCGCGCTCCACGGTGCGCCGCGCGCTGTCCGAGCTCTCGCGCGACGGCTATGTACAGCCTATCCAGGGCAAAGGCGTGCGCGTCATCTGGCGGCCCGAGACCGACGAAAACGATGGGTACGCCATGGGCGGGCTCGAATCGTTCAAGCAGACCGCCCAGCGCATCGGCTTTGTGTGGGAAAACCGCGTGCGCTCCTTCGAGCGCATCCGCGTGGACCGCGCGCTCGCGCAAACCACCGGTTTCGCGGAGGGCACCCCGGTGTACCGCATCAACCGCATCCGCCTGGCCGACACCTTCCCGGTGTCCATCGAGACCTCCTACCTGCTAGTGGAGGAGGCGCCCCACCTCACCGAAAAGGTGGCCGAGGACTCGCTGTACTCGTATTTGGAGAGCATCGGCGTGGGAATCGCCATGGGCAAGCGCACCATCACCGTGGAAGCGGCCACCGCAGACGACATCGCTGTGTTCGGTCTGGATACGCTGCTGGCCGTCGGGGTGCTGCGCGGGCAGCATTTCGATACGAACGGCATTATGTTCGAGTATTCAGAGATCCGCCAGCACCCCTATTACTTCTCGATCCGCGAAACCGCCACGCGCCCGTCCGTAGTACCGCGCCTGCCTTAAGGGGGGGGCTGCGGATGGCGCGGGGCCGCGCGGTGCACGGGCCGCGGACGCCTTTATGGGCCCTTGCCTGTCGCGGGGGGCTGCGGACACCGTAGGGATCGCGGGTGCCCCATGGCTGCATTGCCGCAGGGGCCGTGGCTGGCGCAGAGGCCGCGAATGCCATTGGGCCCGCATCTGTCGCACGTGCCGCGGATATCTCATGCCCTCGCCTGTCGGGGTCGCATCTGCTTCGCGGACCACGAATAGTCCACGGGCCGCTCCCGTCTCAGGGCCCTTGCCTGGAGCGGGGGCTGCGGACGCCGTGGGCCTGCATCTGTTGCACGGGCCGCTCCCGTCTCAGGGCCCTCGCCCGCCGCGAGGCTGCGGGCGACATCGACATCGTTGGGCACGCCGCGCCTCTGCATGCGCCGCCTTCGGGCATAATGGTTCCACCCGCCAGAAAGGAGAGCTCCGCCATGAAGGAACTGGAGCAGCGCATCGCGCGCGACGGCATCGTGCGTGCCGGAAACGTGCTCAAGGTCGATAGCTTCCTCAACCACCAGTGCGACGTTGCGCTCTACCACCAGATGGGCGCTGAATGGGCGCGCTTGTTCGCCGGCAAACGCGTGGACAAGATCTTGACCATCGAGGCGTCTGGCATCGGTATCGCCTGCGCGGCAAGTGCGCACTTCGGTAACGTGCCGGTGGTTTTTGCCCGCAAAACCGAGTCCGCCAACCTCGACGGCGAGCAGTACCGCACGCAGATCACCAGCTACACCAAGGGGCGCACCTACGACGTCATCGTAGCGAAGCGCTTTTTGCAGCCCGGCGAGCACGTGCTCGTGATCGACGACTTCCTTGCCATGGGCTGCGCTCTCAAAGGGTTGCTTTCGATCTGCCACGATGCCGGCGTTGTGGTGGAAGGCATCGGCATTGCGATCGAAAAAGGCTTCCAACCGGGCGGCGCCGAGCTTCGCCGCGCCGGTTACCAGGTGGAATCGCTCGCCATCGTGGAGTCCATGGACGATACAACCGGACGGATCACCTTCGCCGAACGCTAAGGTACGGCGCGCGCTCACAACGGGATCCGTACCAAACGCCCATAACGAGATCCGCATCGAATGCCCATGCGGATCGTTCGCCCGGAACGACGCGGTCGCAGCCCGCCGCGCGGCTGCAGCCCACTGCCCCCTGCGCAGCTGCAGCCCACTGCCCACTGCGCGGTTGCGGCCCACTGCCCACCGCACGGTCGCTGCCCGCACCTAGGGTTCGGGTTTTGGCCATTTGGGATTGTAGCCACATCCAAGGTTCGGGTTTTTGCCGTTCGGGGCTGCAGCCCCGCATCCCGGGTTCGGGTTTCGGCCATCTGGAGCAGCGCAACGCATCGAGGGTTCGGGTTCTGTCCATCCGTGCAACTAGGGTTCGGCCCCGATCCATCTGGGGGCGAAAAACGGCCCTGAACGGCCAAAGCGCGAACCCTGGATACGCCGATGGACAACATGCGAACCCGGGATTGTCAGACGGCCAAAACGCGAACCCGGAATCGTCAGATGGACGAAACACGAACCCTGAATCCGTCGATGGACGAAAGCCGAACCCGAAATCGGCCGATGGACGAAATCCGCACCCGATTCTCCGGCAGGCCACACCCGTGTCGCATGTGCTCGACGGCGGCAACGTAACGCGCAGCCCACCCAGCATCCGTCTTCCCGTTCTGTGATAGTATGAAATCATACTGAGATTTCATAGGACTGGAGGTCTCTATGGCACTTCTTCAGACCCATATCGATGACGATATCAAGGCGCGCGCCGACAAGGTGTTCGCACGAAGCGGGCTCACGTCCGCCATGGCGGTAAAAGTGATGGTGACCCAGGTTGCGAACACGGGCATCAGCCCCTTCGATGGGCTGTTCTCTACCCCATCCGGCCAGGCGTTCAGCGACGAGGTGAGAATCGCGATGTTGCGCGAGGAGGCCATCGAGGCGGGCCTGCTCCCCGATGACTCGTTCGGCGCGGGAACCATGCCGAACGAGGTCCTCGACCTTCTCGATGTAACGGAAGACGAGGTCGCACTATGACTTGGGACGTGCGCGCCAGCGCATCGTTCTGGGCAACGGTCCGGCCCTTTAAGGAGCAATATCCGAGAAACGAGTATGTCGCCATAATCAAAACGAATCGCGAGGCCATCGCCGAACTGCAAAGCGAGGGACGAATCATCGAGACCGGGTGGTCCGAGCACCGGCTCAAGAGAAGCCCGTTCGACGACGGCAACCACTTCGAGTTCCATATCCACGATGACGACGTGCTTGTCGTTTACTTCAAACGGGAACGCAACCACAGGATCAGAATGGTCGGCGTCTATAGCCACAAAACGATACCGGCGGGCTGAGCGGCACTCATGCAACGACAGCAGGCGTGCCGGGACAAATACGTCAGGGCAAAGCCAGGACTCAGGGTTCACGTATCGACCGTCGAGGAATTTAGGGGTTCGGGTCTCGGCCATCCGAAGTGGAGCCCCGTATCCCGGGTTCGGGTTTCGGCCATCCACGTAACTAGGGTTCGGCCCCGATCCATCTGGGGGCGAAAAACGGCCCTGAACGGCCAAAGCGCGAACCCGGGATCGTCAGATGGACGAAATCCGCACCCGGAATCCACCGATGGACGAAATCCGAACCCTGGATAAAATGCGCCACCCGGATGAAACAAGACCGCACCCTGCACTCCGCAGCGGTCGTCGCATCGGCCCCGAACGGCTTGAACACGAACCCGGAATCCACCGATGGACGAAATCCGCACCCGGGATTGACAGATGGACGAGATCCGAACCTGGAGCAAGCTTCGCAGCCTCGATGGAACAAGACCGCACCCTACACTCGGCGCCCACCGCATCGGCTTTGCAGCCATGCGCCGCCCCAACGCGACCGTCACCGCAGCTGTCGCCTCTGCCGCCCCACCGCGAATGTCATCGCAACCGCCGTCGGCAACCGCTGCTCCGTTCGCGCTCTTCAGTACGCGATTCGCCGACGCGACTGTCACCGCCACCGCCCGACCGCAGCCGTCCCGCCGCGGCCGTCACTGTAGCCGTCACCGCCACCGCGACTATCACCGCAGCCGTCACCGCCACCGCCCGGCCACAGCCGCCATCGCTGCCACCGCAACCGTCCCGCAACCGCTCGGCCGCAGTCGCCGCTACCGACGTGGCGGCATGGCCTCGCAGGTCCACATGGTGGTAGCGCACGAACCGGCGCCCAGATCGGCCGACACAACCAGCTCGGGCCCCTCGATACGGCGCGCCAGCTCCTCAGCATCGAACGGCACCGCCACACCTGCGCGGCACAGCGGCACGCCCATGATGTCGATGGACACGCCCGCCTGCTCGAACGCCGCCCCGCTCATGCCCAGCACGGAAGCCACCAGGCCCCAGTCGCCCGCGCGCGCCATCAGCGCTTCGTGCACCCGCGGGGAGGTCGCCACCGCGCGCGCCGCCGCATCGGCGTCGCCATCCGTGGCGGCCCCGGTCACATTCACCGTCACCAGCCGCGAAGCGCCCGCACTATCGAGCGCGATGCTGCGCGCCAGGCTCTCGCACACCACGCGCAGGGCATGGACGAACTCCTCGAACGCCGGCGTCCCCTCCTCGATTTGCGGCACGTCGACGCCCGCCGCGCCCGTGGCGAGCAGCAGGCACGTGTCGTTGGTCGAACTGCCGGAATCCACCGTCACCTTGTTGAAAGTTCGCTCCACGCATGCTCCCAGCGCCGCGCGCAGCGCCTGCTCGCCGATCGGAGCATCGGTGGTGAGCACGGCGATCATCGTGGCCATGTTCGGCATCACCAGGCCCGACCCCTTGCACATGCCGCCCACGGTGAAGGAACAGTCCACGTATTCGAGCACCTGGCTGTCGTAGGTGAGGGCGAACTGCTTGGGATGGGATCGCCGGTCATGATGGCGCGCGCGGCGTCCGGGCCGCCTGCCGACGAGCAGGCGTCAACCGCCGCGGGCAGGCCGATCTCGAACCGATCGATCCCCAGCGGCACCCCGATCACGCCGGTTGACGCCGCCAGCACCTCGACGGGCTCGCACCCGATGATCTGCGCGGCGATATCGCACGCCTCGGAGGCCACCGCCACGCCCGCCTGCCCGGTGGCGGCATTGGCGTTGCCGGCGTTCACCATGACCGCCTGCGCCCTGCCGCAACCCGCCTGGCCGAGATGCGCGCGACTCACCGCAACGGGCGCGGCGCAGAAGCGGTTACGCGTGAACATGCCCGCACACGGCACGGGGGCATTCGCCATCACCAGCGCCAAGTCCAGGCGGTTGGGATCGTCGGTAAACCCGGCGTGGATACCGCAGGCTTTGATGCCCGCCGCGCTGGCAACGCCTCCGTCGGCGATCACCCGCATCTTCGATTCAAACAGCTCGATATCCATGTGCCACCGCTTTCGTGCCCATCGCATGTTGCCTGCCTTCCAGTGTAGCGGGCGGCGGGCGCGATACAACGCTTGACATCTCCGGAGACGGGCGGTTGAAATCAGATGCCAGCTTGCGCCTGGATATGCCCATGCCCATGTGACGAGCCAAAATAAGAACCGTATGACCGCAGTGCTATGGACCTCTCATTCGTCCAGAAACGGAGACAGCCGCGTGTTCAAATAGCGTTCTTCAACCTCCATTGCCCCAATAGCCCCTCATGTAGCAACAAGACAACTCCGCTGAACACAACATCAGGAGGAACGAAGGTGCGCGAGCTATGCTCCGGAAACAAGGCGGCAGAAGGCAATGACGTGACGCTCTGGACCTTCCCGATAACGCCACAATCACCTACAATTATCGTTATATGTAGGCTCTTATGGCTTTCGAAAGGAATGAGCGTGCTACTCACCTACCAGGAAGCGCTGGCCAAGCTCGGGAGCAGGTATCGTGTGCGGAAGGCGGTATCGAAAGGGGCGCTCCACCACATCGGTCGGGGGATATACTCAACCAGCCGGAGCGAGGACACCCTCGCCGTGATCGCGAAGCGCTACCCCGATGCCATCCTGACCGGGCAGACTGCCCTCTATGCCCACGGTCTCGTGACCACACCCCCCGACCGAATCGACCTGGCGACGAAGCGCGGCGGGACCAAGGTGCGCAATGCCGCCATACGCCAACACTTCATACCGGCGGAGTGGCTGAACGTCGGAAAGTCAACTGTCTTGATGGACGGAGCCGAACTCGCCGCGTACGACCCCGAGCGCATGCTCCTCGAGCTCATCCGCTCGCGCAACAAGCTGCCCTACGATCTCTACCGAGAAGCCGTCGCCTCGTTCCGCAAGCGCGCGGAACAGCTGGATATATACAGGCTGCAGGATTACGCGGAAGCAATCCCGCGTGGCGAAGCGCACCTGGAGCGCGCGATGGAGGAGGTGTTCTGATGGACCTGAACGAAATGAGAGCGCGCTACGAACGCAAGGAGGGCTATTCCCGCCTCAATGCGACCGCGCGCGTCTGCCAGGACGTGATTCTCTCCAAACTTGCGACATCGAGCATGCGCAACCGAGTGACGGTCAAAGGCGGGGTCCTGATGTGCGCGCTATCGGGGAGCAAGCGCCGCGCAACCCAGGACATAGACCTCGACTTCGTACGATACCCGATGACCAACACATCCATCCGGTCCTTCATATCCGCCCTCTCGAACCTCGGCGACGGCATTGACGTTCGCGTCGTCGGCGAGATAGAGGAGTTGTCGCAGCAGGACTACAGGGGCAGGCGCATCAACCTCGAGATCAGCGATGGCCACAGCACGTTCGACACCAAACTCGACCTGGGCGTCCACGCAAGCGCCGCGATGGAGCAGGACGAACTGTGCTTCGATGTGGCGCATCAGCAGGAGGGCGTCTGCCTGCTAGCAAACTCGAAAGAGCAGGTGTTCGCGGAGAAGCTCACGTCCCTACTACGCCACGGCATCCGCAGCACGCGTTACCGCGATCTTTACGACATGTATTACATCGGCCACAGGAGGGACCTCGACAAAAAGAGGCTCGCGCGCTACATCCGCGACGCAATCCTCGACGACCCGGACATGTGGGACGGGAGCATCGAGGACGTCGTCAGGCGCATCGAGCGCACGCTCTCCAACCGCCGGTTCCTCGCGCGGATGAAATCCTCCCACAGGGACTGGATCGGCAAGAGCGCCGAGGATGTTGCCCGGTGGCTCCCCAGGTTCCTAAGAACCTTGTACCGATAGGAACGACCCGCAAGCCAGCAGCCCCCGCACGCAAAAGGCCCTCGGAACAGTCGCGCCGTTCCGAGGGCCTCTCGAGCATTGCATACGATGCACGCCAACCGCACCGCACGCACCGAGCGCGCAGCGGGCGACAACCGCGCCGCACACGGCGGCCGCGCGTCAAACGCCAGTCGCACCGCCGCGCATCAACCGCACGGCGAATGCCGGGCGTGCGGCACGCTCAACGCACGTCGAACATGCCGCGCGGGACCGGATGCCTTAGAAATCCACGTCCTGATCGTTGTAGACGCACTCGAGGAGCTGCTCCATCTCCTCCTGCGTGGGCGTGCGCGGGTTAGACAGCGTGCAGGCGTCCAGAATCGCGTTGGCGGCCACGTCATGCTTCTTGGCCTCGAACTCGGCGTAGTCGATGATCGACTCGTCGGCCTTCACGCCGCCGGCGCCGTAGTTCTTGATGCCCTGCGGGATGTCCAGCGCGTCGTTGAGGTCGCGGATCTTCTGCACCAGGGCAGCCACGAGCTCCTCGTCGGTCTCGCCGGCCAGGTGCAGAACCTCCTTGGCGATGAAGGCATAACGGCTGCGGGCGCGCTCGTCGCGGGCGTTGAACTGGATGACCTTGCCCAGGTACATGGCGTTGGCGCACCCGTGGATGATGTGATCGCCGGAGAAGGCGGCGCCGGTCTTGTGCGCCATGGAGTGCACGATGCCGAGCAGGCCGCTCGAGAAGGCGATGCCGGCGATGCACTGGGCGTCGTGCATGTGCTGACGGGCCTCATGGTCGCCGCTATAGGACTTGGGCAGCCACTCGACGATCTCGCGGATGGCGTGCAGCGCGTTGCCGTCGGTATACATGGAGCCGGCCGTGGAGACATAGGCCTCGATGGCGTGGGTGAGCGCATCCATACCGGTGTGGGCGCACAGCTTGGCGGGCATGGTGTAGGTGAGCTCGGGGTCGACGATGGCGACATCGGGGGTGATGTTGAAGTCGGCCAGCGGGTACTTGATGCCCTTCTCGTAGTCGGTGATGACGGAGAACGCGGTGACCTCGGTGGCGGTGCCGGAGGTGGAGGCGATGGCGCAGAAGCGGGCCTTCTGACGCAGCTCCGGGAAGCTGAACGGCACGACGGCCTGCTCGAAGGTCTCCTCCGGATACTCATAGAACAGCCACATGGCCTTGGCGGCATCGATGGGCGAGCCACCGCCGATGGCGACGATCCAATCGGGGCCGAACTCGGTCATGGCCTCGGCGCCACGCTTGACGGTCTCCACGGACGGATCGGACTCGACGCCCTCGAAGATCTTGACCTCGAAGCCGGCCTCTTTCAGATCGGCCTCGACATCCTGCAGAAAGCCGCCACGGCGCATGGAGCCGCCGCCGGTCACGATCATGGCGCGGGTGCCCTTGAGGTTCTTCACCTCGTGGCGAGCGCCCTCACCGAAGAACAGGTCGCGCGGATTGGTAAAACGTCCCATACTGATACCTCCCGTTCGCGGGCGTTGCTGCCCGCAGTTGCACAGGGCCACCCGATGGCCCCGCAAGGACCGTGCCATGCGCCAGACGAAGCGCACCGACGCCCGCCCCGCGCAAGCGCGCCCGCCGCATTCGCAGGGGCCCGCACGCGCCGCAAGAGGGCGTCGGCCTCATTCTACCCCGCCTGGGCACCCCTCCAACCCCCTTCGCGGCGAGCGGCCCCAACCGCTCGGTAAACGGTGGGTACGCACGCACACCAGCCGGTGCGCGAGCTGTGCTCTTCTCGTTCCCCGTAGCCGGAAGCGCTACACTAGAGGGCTAAACCTACCGCAACCGCACGACCGCTGTAAGGGAGCCCCATGGCATTCGACCCCATCGAAGAGGACTGCATGCGCCTCGTGCTCGGGGCCCTGCGCCGCGAGCAGACGCCGCCGCATGAGATGACCGCCGCAGCCGACCGGCTGAGCGACACGTTCCGCGCCGACCCGGCGCACCTCATCACCTGCGACCGGGAGCGCTCGTTTCACCTCACCTCGCAGGCCGTCGAGACCGTCGACTACCGGCTGCCCTTCATCGTGGACGATGCCGAGGCCGACAAGCAGTCAGAATCGGCCGAGCGGCGCCTGCGCGAAGCCGTCGAACTCGATGAGGACAACTGGGACGCGCGCCGCATGCTGGCCGCGCTCGACGCCGAGAGCGGCGACGCCTACCTCGCCTACCTGCTCGAGACCTTGCCCGCCGTCGAGGCCTCCTGCGTCGAGGCAGCCGCCCGCGCGCAGGACGTCTACGCTCTCGCCTATGGCGAGAACCTCGAGCTGCGCCCCTATCTGCGCTGGCAGTCGGCCATCGCCGCCAGCGCCCTGATCGCCGGCAAATACCGTCTGGCGCTCTCCTGCGCCCGCACGGTGCTGGAGCGCGCGCCCTACGACCCGGGGGACATCTACCGCACCGCGCTGCTGGCTGCCTCCAAGCTCGAGCTGCCCCTCGATGAACTCAAGCGCTTCGAGCGGCCGCACGACGCGCAGGCCCCCGCCTCGCGCCGTCGGCCCCGGCGCCGCGAGGCCACCGCGTGCGCCTGGACCCTGATCGCCGAGATGAACCTCGCCTACCGCGCCTTGGACTACGACACCGCCGGTGAGCGCCTGCGCCAGCTCGTGCGCGCCTATCCGGATGCCGCGCGCATCCTGTTCTTCCAGGTCGAGTTTCCCGAGGGCGTATGGGCGCGCGTGCACGTGGCCCCCGGCAGCGCCGACGAGCTCGCGCTCGCCGTCTCCGAGGCCACCCCGCTGCTCCAGGAGGGCATGGGAACGCCCGATTACGCGAGCTTCTCCACCTGGATCGCCGAGCACGACATCGTGCAGCGCGAGCTCACCGAGGCGGACAGGCGCCAAGCGGGCGCCGGACGCGCCCCGCGCCCGAAAGGCGGCCGCTCGTGAACCCCTTCCGCTACCTGAACGCGCATCTGGAGGCGGCATACGTTGCGGCCCATCCCGAACTCACCGAGGCGGGCCGGGCGCTGCTGCGCCGCGAGCTGGAGGCCCATCCCGAGCGCTACACCACCTGTGAGCACGACCGGGCGCTGCTGTCCTATGCGCAGGTGTACCAGCGCCTTCACGCCGAGCTCGCCCGCATGGAAGACATCCCCGACGAGGAGTTCGACCGCAAGCGCCCCCAGCTTGCCACCGCCGCCCAGCAGGAGCTCCGCCGCATCTGGCAGGCCGACCCGCGCTGCTATGACGCGCGCCTTGCGGGCATCCAGCTCGGCGAGCAGCCGATCGACAGCCGCCTGGGCGAGCTGCGTGCGCTGGAGGGCGACGTGCGCGCGGTGCTGGGCGAGACACTGCCCGATTTCGACCCCGAAAGCCCCCGTTTCTGGAACCAGGTCTTCTGTGACGGCTGGGAGCGCGGCGACGGCGCGCACGCCGGGGCGCTCCCCGAGCTTGTGGGCTGGCTGCATCTCACCGAGGCGCTGTCGCAGGAGTGCATGATGAGCGCCCGGTACCGGGCCGCGGAGCGCTACGCCCGCGCCGTCATGCGCGCGCAGGGCTACCCCACCTTCGCGGCGGGCACGCTGCTGCTGGCGCTCGCCCGCCTGGAGGACGAGGATGCCTTCTTCGAGGCGGCGCGCGAAGGCGGCACAGCGCTCGAGGAATCGCCCTGGTATCTGCTGGGCCGCACGCTGCTGCTCTACAAGCTGGGCCGCGCGCGTTCGGCCAAGCGCGCCCTGCGCGACTTCATCGGCCGCTGCGACGGCGGTGCGTTCTTCCTGCTCAACCCCACCTACCTCGACCCGTATCTGCCGGTGCGCCCCGAGGTCGGCGAGCCCTGGCGCCTCACCCACCAGGCGGTGTGGGAGGCCGACGGCATCATCGTCGACACGCCCGACTTCGCCGGCTGGGCAGCCTCGGTGGACGGCGCCCCCGAAGCCGCGGAGGCCTTTGCCCAGCGCAACGGCTTTTAAGCGCCCGTCCGGGCTCCGTACCCGCTGTGCCTGCGGCATGCCCAGCCCGGCGCGGCGGCGGCCGTCCCGCCCCCCTCACGCCCCACCCGGTCGCCGCCCGGCGGCCGTCCCGACGACTTGGACCTGCCATCGAGCCTGCACACACACCTCGCCCGCACCGCCGCCGGCGTGAGCCGCTGGGGCCTGCGCTCCGTCTTCAAGCGCAACGGCGGCGTGCTGCCGGGCACGATCGCCTTGCGCATCGACCCCGACCTGCTGGCATCGCTAGCCGGCACGCTCGCCGCCAGCGTGGTTATCACCGGCACGAACGGCAAAACCACCACCACCAACCTCATCGCCGACGCGCTGGCCGCCTCCGGGCGCACGGTCGTGTGCAACCGGGCGGGCAACAACATGGAGGCGGGTATCGCCGCCGCGCTGCTGGAAGCCCCGAACGGTCGCAGCGACGAGCGAGTGGGCGTGTTCGAGTGCGACGAGCTCTACACGGTCCGCGTGCTTCCCAAGCTCAAACCCACGCACTTCGTGCTGCTCAACCTGTTCCGCGACCAGCTCGACCGCTACGGCGAGATCGACCACACCCAGCAGGTCATCGCTGAGGCGCTCACCAGCTCGCCGACAACCGCGCTCATCTACAACGCCGACGACCCCCTATGCGCCGCCATCGCCGCGCGCGTGCCCAACCCCTGCCTGCCGTTCGGCATCGAGGGCGCCACAGACACCGAGACCACGCGCATCTCCGAGTCGCGCTTCTGCCCGGTATGCGGCACGCCGCTCGATTACGACTACGTGCAGTACGGTCAGCTCGGTGCCTATCGCTGCCCCTCATGTGGATCGGGGGGCGGCCCGCGCTGGCGCGGCAGGTGCGCCATGTCGAGCTCACCTGCGCCGGCTACACCTTCGAGGTGGCGGAGGCGGACGCGCAGCAGGCGCAGGCGACCACCGAACCGGCCGTCGGCGCCCCTGCCGCCGCGCACACCGCGCGCATCGACACGCGCTACAACGGCCTCTACATGGTCTACAACGTGGCGGCCGCCTACATCGCCGCCGCCGAGCTGGGGGGCGCGCGCGGCGAGTTCCAGCGGGTGCTCGACGCATATGTCCCGGCAGGCGGGCGCATGGCCACCTGGGAGGTGACGGGCCGGCGCGTCCAGTCCAACCTGGCGAAGAACCCCGTGGGCTTCGACCGACAGATCCAGCAGATCAAGACCTCGGGCGGGCGGCTGTGCGCCTTCTTCCTGAACGACAACGACGCCGACGGGCACGACGTCTCCTGGATCTGGGACGTCGACTTCGAGCGCATCGCCGATACCGCGGGGCTGCGCGCCTTCGCCGGCGGCACCCGCGCCCACGACATGCAGGTGCGCCTGAAGTACGCCGGCATCGACGCCGCGCTCGTCGGCACCATCGAGGAGGCGCTTGCCGGCATCGCCGACGAGCCGGCGGCCGAGACCCTTTTCGCCGTGGCGAACTACACCGCCTTCCCGCCGCTCGTGAAGGAACTCGAGAACCTCGCCGCGCGCGGGGTCCAGGCACCCCGCCCGAGCACCGCCACAGCCCCGGCCCCGCAGCCCGCAGCCGATGCCGCAGCACCCCGCGAGCTTGCACGCCCCGTGCGCATCGTGCACCTCTACCCCGATGCCCTCAACCTGTACGGCGACGGCGGCAATGCGATCGTGATGGCTCAGCGCCTCCGCTGGCGCGGCATTCCCGTGACCGTCGACGAGGTCACGATGGGGTCCGAGCTTTCCC
>ENA-OQMN01000098-OQMN01000098.1-human-gut-metagenome-genome-assembly--contig:-NODE-98-length-28267-cov-8.253340_pt1 | contig 28267 bp, 18 predicted proteins | sample MGYA00242765_ERZ504861 | MGnify/ENA primary metagenome ERZ504861 (study PRJEB26092, sample SAMD00036417) | human gut metagenome | host: Homo sapiens | study: EMG produced TPA metagenomics assembly of... | reverse complement strand
GGCCGAGCGACAGACCAAACAACGCGCCCAACAGTCCACCGACGAAACGGACTGGCAGAATCGTCTGCCAACGCATCTTCAAGCCGCATATCACCACGCCGTTGGTCTGCGGGATGCCGCTGCCACCAGCCATCGGCTCCTTGCCGACCATCCACGCGATCGCCAGCGCGGCCGCCACCGCGGCAACCGCCCACGGCGCAATCAGCCACGGGGTCTCGCGAATCCGCGCATATATCCAACGGGACGCATCCGTGCCGTATTCGATGCCGAGACGGTATACGACAACCAGCAATCCTGAAACCAGACCAATGACTATGCCGGCCGCCGCCATCTTCCACTTCAAGTGGTCGAATCGCGGAATCAGCCGGCGGATATCATGTGCCGCGTCGTTACCAGTCAAGCCGGGAAATTCGTTGCAGACGGTCAGTCGACCAGCGAATTGATCTGGATGACATGATCGCGCTGCGGACCGGTGCCGATCGCGGAGATACGGCAGCCGCTCAGCTCTTCCAAACGCTTGACGTAGGCCTGGCAGGTGGCGGGCAGCTCGTCGAAGGAGTGACAGTCGGAGATGTCTTCGTCCCAGCCGGGCATGGTCTCGTAAATCGGCTTGGCGGCGGCGAAAGCGGCCTGATCGGTCGGCATATCGTCGTGACGTTCGCCGTCCACGTCGTAAGCCACGCAGATCGGAATCTCCTTCAGGCCGGTGAGCACGTCGAGCTTGGTGAGCACGATGTCGGTCAGGCCGTTGACCTGGGAGGCGTACCGGTTGACGACTGCATCGAACCAGCCACAGCGACGCGGGCGGCCGGTGGTCACGCCGAATTCGTGGCCCTGCTGACGCAGCCATTCGCCGGACTCGTCCAGCAGTTCGGTGGGGAATGGGCCTTCGCCCACGCGGGTGACGTAGGCCTTGGAGACGCCGATTACGCGGGTGATCTTGGTGGGGCCCACGCCGGTGCCGGTGCAGGCGCCGCCGGCGGTCGGGTTGGAAGAGGTGACGAACGGGTAGGTGCCGTGGTCCACGTCAAGCATGGTGGCCTGAGCGCCTTCGAACAGTACGGTCTTGCCTTCGTCAAGCGCCTTGTTGAGAATCAGGCCGGTGTTGGCCACGTACGGCTTGAGGCGTTCGCCGAGCTTCAGCAGCTCCTCGGTGGTCTGGTCCACGTCAATCGGACGACGGTTGTAGAGCTTGACCAGCATCTGGTTCTTCTGGTGTAGGCCGGCCTCCACCTTGTCGTGCAGATGGTCGGCGTTGAACAGGTCATGCACGCGGATGCCGACACGGTTGATCTTGTCCGCGTAGGCCGGGCCGATGCCACGGCCGGTGGTGCCGATCTTGTGCTTGCCAAGGAAGCGTTCGGTCACCTTGTCGAGTGTGCGGTGGTAGGGCGCGATGATGTGTGCGGCCTCGCTCACCTTGAGGTGGGAGCAATCGATGCCGCGGGATTCCAGGCCGTCAATCTCCTCGAAGAGCACTTCCGGGTCCACGACCACGCCGTTGCCGATCACCGGGGTCAGGTTCGGGTTGATAATACCGGAAGGCAGCAGGTGCAGGGCGTACGACTCATCGCCGACCACCACGCTATGGCCCGCGTTGTTGCCGCCGTTGAAGCGCGCGACGTAATCGACCTTGGTGCCGATCAAATCGGTAGCCTTGCCTTTACCCTCGTCGCCCCACTGAGCACCAATAAGAACAATTCCAGGCATGATGCACCTCCGCATTCGCACGATTCCGCCGGAAACAGACTACCGTACACCCTCTACCCTGCGAAGTTTCGTCTCACGCAGGGCGAGGCTGGAGGTGCGACGACCCGGAATGGGTGACGAATTTCTACTCGTACGAGGCGGCGCTGTGACCAATCGCACAAGCGCACAGGTTGAAGAACGGGGCCTAGCGGGCATGCCTCGCGCGATAATGAAGCCATGACGATCGCAACACCGGAACGCTATGCCGAAATGCTCGATGCCGCCCGCCGAGGCGGTTACGCCTATCCAGCCATCAACGTAACCAGCTCACAGACGCTGAATGCCGCATTGAAGGGCTTCGCAGACGCCGAGTCCGACGGCATCATCCAGATTTCCGTGGGAGGCGCGGCTTACGTCTCCGGCATAGGGGTCAATGATCGCGTTACCGGCTCGCTGGCGCTGGCGGCTTTCGCACATGAAGTGGCTGCGAAATACCCGAACATCACCATCGCTCTGCACACCGATCACTGCGCCAAGCAGTATCTGGATGAGTGGGTGCGTCCTCTGCTCGCGCATGAGGCCGATCAGGTGGCACGAGGCCAGGAGCCTACATTCCAGTCGCATATGTGGGATGGCTCCACCGTGCCGCTCAAGGAAAATCTGGACATCGCCGAGGAACTGCTCGACAAGTCGCAGAAGGCGCACACCGTGCTCGAAATCGAAATCGGCGCGGTCGGCGGTGAGGAAGACGGTCACTCCGCCGAAATCAATGAAAAGCTGTATTCCACTCCGGAAGATGGCCTCGAAGTCGCCCGCCGACTGGGTTTGGGCGAACGTGGCCGGTACATGGCCGCTTTCACATTCGGCAATGTGCATGGTGCCTACAAGCCCGGCGTGGTCAAGCTGCGTCCGTCGTTACTCGGCGACATTCAGGCGCGTGTGGCGCGCGCGGTGGCCGAAGGCGAGTTGCCTAGCGCGGCCGGCATAGTCGATTTCCCCAACGGCAAGCCGTTTGAGCTGGTGTTCCACGGCGGCTCCGGTTCACGCCCGGAAGAAATCGCCGAAGCTGTAAGCTACGGCGTGATCAAGATGAACATCGACACCGATACCCAGTACGCCTTCACCCGTCCAATCGCCGACCACGTGTTCGAGAACTACGACAAGGTGCTGAAAATCGACGGCGAAGTGGGCGAGAAGAAGTTCTACGATCCGCGTTCTTGGGGCCGTAAGGCCGAGGATTCCATGTCCGCCCGCGTGGTCGAGGCTTGCCGGCAGCTGGGTTCCGCGGGCAAAGCGCTCAAATAGCGCGTAGTTTTGCGATCATGCGCGACACTTTCCCGGAAATAATGAAAATCATTGAAAATCAATGGAGCGGACAACGGGAGTCGAACCCGCCTCTAAAGCTTGGGAAGCTTTCATTCTACCGATGAACTATGTCCGCATGCCTTACGGCTGCTGCACCTCACGTGACGAGCATGCTCAGCCAAACGAGGTACGAGTAGTTATCCTAGCACGTCACCTGCCGACGCGCGTGGAGTAGGTGGGCGGAGCGATCGGCGTGCCGTTCATTTCGTTGGCCATCTGCATGAGGCGCGCGATGCGCTCATCGGTCGGCGGATGTGTGGAGAACAAGCGCGAGAAGCCGACCGCGGAGAACGGGTTGGCGATCATCATTGCGGAGACGGACTGGGTGCCGGCGGTTTTGCGCATCGGCGTGGTCTGCGCGCCGTAGGAAATCTTGTTCAGTGCGGAAGCCAGGGCCTCGGGATCGCCGGTAAGCAGGCTGCCGTCTTCATCGGCGTCGTACTCGCGGGTGCGGGAGATGGCCATCTGGATCAAAGACGCGGCGATCGGCGCGAGAATCACGCTCAGCAATGCGCCGATCAGGCCGAGGCCACCGGAACTTTCGCGGTCGTCTCGCGAACCGCCGCCGAAATACATCAGCGAATAGCCTAGGTAGGAGATGACGGTGGCCATGGCAGAGGCGATGGCGGAAGTCAGGATGTCGTGGTTGTACACGTGCATAAGTTCGTGGCCCAGCACACCACGCAGTTCACGGGCGTTGAGAATCTGCAGGATGCCTTGGGTACAGCAGACGGCCGCGTGCCGTTCGTTGCGCCCGGTGGCGAAGGCGTTCGGGCTCATGGTGGGGGCGATGTAGATGCGAGGCATCGGCTTGCCGGCCTTGGCGCTCAGTTCACGCACAATCTGGTAGATCTCCGGGGCTTCCTGCTCGCTGACTTCCCGCGCGCCCATGGAGGCGATGGCGAGTTTGTCGGAGAACCAGTAGGTGCCGAACGTGGTAATCAGGCCGATGACGATATAGATGCTCAGGGTTTGCCGACTGCCGCCCGTGGCCCACCAAATCAGCATGATGATGGCCCACATCAGGGCAAACAGCAGCGTTGTTTTCAGGCCGTTGAAATGGCCGTGCACCCGTACTTTGGCATCCATAATGCACACACTAAAATCGCAGGCTGAATGATTGCTGGATATGCGCCACGCGCAATGTCCCATATTCGCCCGGCCCGTCCGGCCCCGAGCCCGGCCGCGTCCGCACGGGGCGCGGCCGGGTGGACGAATGCCGGACGAATGCCGGACGAATGCCGGACGGGCGTGGGCGGGCCGTCAGGCGTGGGCGAGCTCGCGCATCTGGTCGGGCTCGATGACCTTCTTGTGCTCGCGGCCTTCCTTGGCACCCTCGGCGCGCTCGAAAGCGTCGACCTTCTTCCAGCCGGCGAAGTCGATCGGGCGAATGCCGCGCTCGGCCAGCAGTCGGTCGATGGATTCGGGGTCGCGGTCGGCTGCCACACGGCCACCTTCAGCGGCCTTGGCCAGATCCTCGAGCATGTTGGTCACGATGGCGAGCGCATCGGACTTGGTGGAGCCGATCAGGCCCACCGGGCCGCGCTTGGCCCAACCGGTGGCGTACAGGCGGTCGCGCACTTCGCCGCCGTCGGCCTCGGTGGTGATGCGGCCGTCGCCGTTGGCGTTGGCCAGGTGGGCGCCGTGCTCGTCGTAGGCAATGCCGGGGGCTTCGGCGGGCTTGTAACCGATGGCGTGGTAGACGGCCTCAACCGGGTAGTCGGTGAACTCGCCGGTGCGGTGCATCTTGCCGTCGGCACCGGTTTCGGTGCGCTCCACGCGGATGGCCTTGACCTTGCCGTCCTCGCCGAGGATCTCGGTGGGGCGGAGTTGAAGTGCACGTAGTACTTGCGGTCGGCCGGGTTGCCTTCGAAGTCGACGTCGCCGTCATCTTCCATGTCTTCGGCCATCTCGCGGACGGCGAACAGCTCCTCGACCATCTGGCGGGTGAGCTTGTCCTTGCCGGCCACCTCGATGGTCTCGTCGTCCAGATCGAAGTCGTCCTCGTTGATGATGAGCTGCACGCCGGGCAGCTTCTCCATCTCGCGCAGTTCCTGCACGCTGAACTTGGCCTGGGCCACGCCACGGCGGATGAACAGGTGGAGCACCTTGGCCTTGTTCTGGCCGATGCCCTCGTACACGTTGTCCGGAATGTCGGTCTTGGCCTTGAGGTCGTCGGCGTTGCGCATGAGTTCGCGGGCCACGTCCATGGCCACGTTGCCGCCGCCGATCACGGCGACGTTCTCGGCCGTAAGCGGCCATTCGCGGGCACCGGTGGGGTAACCGTCGTACCATTCGACGAACTTGGCGGCGCCGTACACGCCTTCAAGGTCGGCGCCGGGCAGGTTCAGCGGCTTGTCCTTGACCGCGCCGGTGGCGAACAGCACGGCGTCGTAACGGGCCAGCAGGTCGTCAAGAGTCACGTCCTTGCCGAATTCCACGTCGCAGTAGAGGTGGATGTTCGGGTTATCGAGCGTCTTCTCAAGCGCGGAGGCGATGAACTTGATGGACGGGTGGTCCGGGGCCACACCGTAACGCACCAGGCCGAAGGGCACGGGCAGCTTCTCGAACAGGTCGATGCGCGCTTCGGTGCCGAGGCCGAGCTCTTCGCCCAGCTTCTTGAGCTGGCGCAGGAAGATATCGGATGAGTAGACGCCGGCCGGACCAGCGCCAATTACAGCAATGCGGAGTTCAGTATTCACAGATTCAGTCACGCGCTCTAGCCTAACGCAAAGCCTTCCGTTGCAACAGAGGGCGAGTGGTGGGAATTCTGTGTATTAGGCCATAGTTTGTGCGTTTGGGAAACCTACGAGCACTGCTAATGTCAGATTATGGGTTTCCCTATTGGTCAAGTTATTGCCGTTCTCATTCCAAGAAGCATGCAAGGCGGATCAGGCCCTTACTCCGGATACGTTTATGCTGCAAGGCGGTTATCCACGCATTTATGACACGAGAATGCCGCTCAATCTGTTCTTCTCGAACTACATCGACACTTATATCGAACGTGATGTTTCCGAATATCTTGATGTACGCAATTTGGCTGACTTCCGCCGATTCTTGACTCTTTGCGCACTCAGTTCCGGAGCACTCATAAACTACACCAACATCGCCAATGAACTTGGTGTAAGTCCGCGAACCGTAAAGGCATGGATGTCGATTCTGGAATCAAGTTACATCGCATTCCATCTCATGCCGTTCTACACGAACGCACGCAAACAGGTGGTCAAAACGCCGAAACTCTATTTTTATGACACTGGCTTGCTGTGCCATCTCTTGGGCATTCGGACGGTCGAAGCACTGGTTGCGCACCCCAAGTTCGGCGATATATTTGAAAACCTCATCATTGCGGAAACCATGAAACAGCATTTGAACGCCAATCAGGAGCCACAATTATTCTTCTACCGCGATGCCAGCAAGGTCGAGGTGGATTTGTTGGATTTCACCGATCCGAATCATCGCCTGATGATCGAAATCAAATCCGGGCAAACCTACCATGACCGGTTCGCCCGGCACCTTACTTTAATTGGCAATGTTCTCGGCATACCGTGTGAGCAACAGTACGTAACCAGTCGGGTTGAGCAAAGTTACGTCTCACAAGGAATCCGCGTCACTTCCGCCCTCGATTGGCTGGAAGGCCGACGGTAAAGAGCCGCCGCAGAACAATAACAATACTGCACAACCGGCGAATCCCTTGATGACACTGAAGACGTCACCTCCAACGGCTCTTTACGACCTCGATTGCATTCATTAGGTCATTTCTTCGTTCATTAGGTCGGAGGGTGCTGAAGCCATCCCTTGGAACGGCGGGGTTTCAAGGGCCGCTCCGACCAAGGACCGACCTAATAAACGTCAAATCGACCTAATGAATAACTCCGATGCTATTGCTGCTTTCGTGGGTGGGATTTCCGTTTCCGCCACGTCACCAACCGTATCGCCCCGATTATGTTTCGATGCGGTGGACTCGACATACGACCATCCCGGTCAGTCAACTGACCTACAAAAACAGCAGAAGCCTCATATTCTTAATCAGTCCCGATCAATTAGGGCAGTGAGGGCCCAGAGGATGCTCACCACGTCGATGGCCTCCTGGAGGAAGGCACCGACGACGACCGGGATAAGGTTGAACGCGGCGGCAATCATGCCGATGGTGGCAAGCACAAGGCCCGCGATTACGGCTTGAAGCATCACGCGCTTGGTGCGGCGTGCAATGGCGATGGCGCGCGGCACGGCGGCGATATTGTCATTCATAATGACCACCTGAGCGCTTTCGGAAGCGGCGGTGGACGTGCCATCGGTCATGGCCACGCCGATATCGGCAACAGCGAGCACCGGGGCATCATTCACACCGTCACCAACCATCATCGTGACGGTTTTGCCGGCTCCTGTAGCGGCCCTGACTGCGGCTACCTTATCCTCCGGGAACAGTTCGGCGTGAACCTCGTCAATGCCGACTTCGCTGGCAATGATATTGGCGGAAGCCCGCTTGTCACCGGTAAGCATGGCGAGCTCGGTGACGCCCAACTCATGCAGTTTGGCGAGCACTGCCTTGGCGTTGGCACGCGGCACATCGCGCAGCACGATGCGCGCGATAAGCCGGCCGTCAACGGACACGTAGGACGCCATCTCATCCGGCTGCAGCAGGCCAAAGCGAGTGCGCAGGTCATCTTTTTGCTGAGCTCCCCCTCTTAGGGGGAGCTGGCCGCTTCGCGGGCTGAGGGGGGCAGCCTCGCCGACCGCCAGGAATCCATCCTCCCCGGCGGCCGCGAAAGACAGCCGGCCAACGCGCACCGCGTGTCCGTTCACCTCGCCGGAAACGCCCTTGCCGGCGTCTTCATTGATGTTCTTGACGACCGGATACTCCCGGCCATGGCCAGGCCAGCTGGCCTCCGGCTCGGGGCACAGGCGCTGGCCATCCTCGAACCGCTGGCGCAGTCGGGCCAGCGCCTCCGCGCCGGCCTTGGCAATGCCTTTGGACAGGATGTGCACCGAGTAGCTTTCCACCGCGCCGGCCATCATCAGCACATGGTCTTCGTTGAGACGGGTTGCGGCGCCGGGCAGCATCTCGACGCGCACCACCTGCGGCTGCTTGACGGTGAGCGTACCGGTTTTGTCGAAGAACACCTGCGTGACGCGGCCAAGGTTTTCCAGCACGTCCTGTGCTTTGATAAGCACGCCGGCTGCGGCGAGGCGTCCGGTTCCGGCGATGTATGCCACCGGTGCGGCGATGAGCAGCGGGCAGGGCGTGGCCAGCACCAGCACCTGGGCGAATCGCGTCGGTACCCCGGACACCGCCCATGCGACGCCGGCAATCACCAACGAAAGCACGGTAAAGGGCACGGCCAAGCGGTCGGCGGTTTTTACCACGGCCGGGCGCGACTCCTGCGCGGAGGCCACGAGCTCGAGGATGCGCTGGTACTGCGAATCGGCGGCCACCTGGGTGGCACGCATGGTCAATGCAGTCGAGCCGTTCACCGCGCCAGACATCACGCGGGCGCCGGCGAACACTTCACGCGGCACCGGCTCACCGTTGATATTGCTCAGGTCGAGCGTGGCCGTGCCGGACAGCAGCTCGCCGTCAACCGGCACAGTTTCGCCCGGCAACACCATGAGTACGTCGCCCAGCTGCACCTGCTCGACCGGCACCGTGTCGAAGCGGTGCGCGGCGGCGGCAGCCGATGCCGAGCCCACACGCCGGAAGCCATCGGACGAATCGCCCTTATCGGCAGCAAACCCACGCCCCACGCCAGGCAGGTTGACGACGTGCGCGGTTTGCGGCGCGGCCTCCATCAGCGCGGTCAGGCTGCGCTCGGCCTTGGCTTGAGCGTATTCCTCAATGGCCTCGCCGGACGTGATCATCAGCGTCACCGCCCAACTTGCCCAGTATTCGGCGACGGCCACGGTGGAGAGGATCGCGACCACGGCCAGCACATCGACTCCAACCTGCCCATGACGCAAATCGTCAATCATGCCGCGCACAGTGTCAATCACAATAACCAGCACCAGTGCGATAACCAGCCACTGGCCGAAACCCGGATTGCCGAGTACCGGAATCGCCATCGCATTGCCCCACGGACGCCAATCGCCTAGTAAAGCCAACGGAATTGCGGCGATGACGACGACCGGAAGCATCGGCACAAGCTTGCAGATGTCGAGAATTTTGGTGAAGAATCTGATGAGTCTGCTCATCATTGCTCCTTACGCTCGTATACGGAGTCGATTGCGGTACGGCAAGCGTGGCCCGCGCAATCGGCGCTACGGTCACGCCTTGTTAACCCACCGGCGGCTTTGCCTGGGGCTTCGCTTTGCTCGGCTCCCGCGCAACCTTCCGATACACGGCGTAAAGAAATGTATTCAGTTTTGTATTGAATTATGCGCTGTGTTCAGGACGTCGCCCGAACTCAGTGCTTGGCCTACCCTATCAACGAGCGTTGCGCGACATGCCGGATATCGAAACTGCGTTGGCGGCATGGGCGCGGGGCACAATCGCGCATACGAAAGGCCCGTGGCAGGAGTTTGCTCACTGTCACGGGCCTTTGCTTGTCCGACACGGTGTTCAGCGGTTACCGCTCAACACCGTGTGACGTTGTCGAGTCGGCTTTACCACAGGCCGAACGGGTCGGAGAAGCCGCCGCCGTCACCGGTGCCGCCATCGCTGTTGCCATTGCCATTACCGTAACCGTTCTGGCCATTGCCGTTCTGGTTGTTCTGGTTATTCTGGCTGTTGCCGTTGGAATCGGAGCCGGACGAACCGTTCACCGACGACTCCTCCTGATCGAGCGTCACGTCCACATTCATGGTCTTGCCGTCGCGCACGATGGTCAGCGTCACCTTGTCTCCCAAAGCCGCGGCACGAACGTAACCAAGCAGCGAGTAGTTGTTGTTCACGGCGTTGCCGTTGAAGGCCACGATGGTGTCGCCCTCCTTAAGGCCGGCCTTGTCGGCCGGGCCGCCGGAGACGACCGCGCTGCCGGTGGCGCTGGACTTGGTGATGGTCGCGCCGCCGCGGGTCACGCCGTCGGCTTCAACCGTGTCGGACTTGATGACCACGCCGAGGGCAACGTGCTTGACCTTGCCGTCCTTGATGATTTCGTCGGCCACACGCTTGACGAGGTTGGACGGGATGGCGAAGCCGATGCCGATGGAGCCGGCGGAGTCGGAGGAGGTGGCGGTGGAGGCGATCGAGGAGTTGATGCCGATCACCTGGCCGGCCGCGTTGAAGGTCGGGCCGCCGGAGTTGCCGGGGTTGATGGCCGCGTCGATCTGGACGGCGTTGGTGACGATCTCGTTGTTGTTGTCGTCGGTCACGGTCACCGGGCGGTTCAGGGCGGAGACGATGCCGGTGGTGGCGGTGTCGTCGTAGCCGAGCGGGTTGCCGATGGCCATCACGTTCTCGCCGACGGCGAGCTTGTCGGAATCGGCGAATTCCACGGCCTTGAGGTCGCTCGGCGGGTTGTCGAGCTTGATGACCGCAAGATCGGTGGTGGCGTCAGTGCCGACGAGCGTGGCGGAATACATGTTGCCGTTGGCAAGCGTCACCTGAATCTGCTGGGCACCGGAGATCACGTGGTTGTTGGTGATGATGTGGCCTTCGGTGTCGATGATGGCGCCGGAGCCCTTGGCGGTGCCGTTGCTCAACGCGGTCTGGATGGAGACCACGGAGCCGGAGACATCGCTGGCGACAGTCTGCCAGTCGGGGGCTTCGCCGCTCTTGGCGGTGGCGGACCCGGAGCCGGACTTATTCGAGCTGACGTTGGACAGCGAATTGCTGGTCGGCAAGGTGATCAGGCCGCTGGTGAGGGCGCCGTAACCGAGGCCCAGGCAGAGGGCCGCAGCCAGAACGGCGGCGACCACGGCGATGAGGATGTTGCTCGCCGTCTTGGACATGCCCTGCTTGGCGGGGCCGGGCTGACCGGGCTGTCCCGGCTGGGTCGGACCTTGACCGTTCGGCGTACCGGTACCGGGAGTGCCGAAACCGAACAGACCGCCCTGCTGGGGCTGCTGGTCATTCTGGCCATTCTGGCCGGACTGGCTGGCAAATGGGTTGCCGATGTTCTGCTGCGGCTGCGTGGGCGGATTGAACGGATTGCCGTTGCCCTGCGGCTGCGGGTTATTGGTGTAGTAGGGATTGCGGTTGCCCTGCTGGCCCTGTGGGGTTTGCTGTGCAGGCTGACCGAACGGGAATTGCTGCGTGGGCTGGGCATTGCTGCCGGCCTGGCCGCCCTGCTGGCCCTGTGCCTGAGTCGGGGTCGGACCATAAGCGCCATATTCCGGGGCCGGACGATACAGCGGAGTTGTGGCCGAGGTCTGGCCTGCGGCCGGTGCTGCCGGAGAAGCCGGCGAGGAGGAGACCACCGTGCTCTCGCCCTTGGCGGAGGCGTAGTCCGGGATGGGCTCGGTGGCGGCAGTGTCGGTAGCGGCTTGCGTAGGCTGCTGATCGGCAGCGAGGGCGGCCGAGGAAACCGGGGCTTGCTGCTCGCTGGAATCGCTGGCGTTGCCGGCATCAACCGAGTCGCCACCCACAAACGGGTTCTTCGGCTCGGCGTTGCCGGTATCGGCAGTACTATTGGGGTTTTCGTTATTCCGCGGGGTCTGGTCGACGCCCTGCGGGTTAAATTCGTCAGCCATTGCTGCTCCTTTTCCTAAATTCCTATCACGTCTGTTCGGCGGCTATTCGGGCACTTGCCCATTGCCACTTCTCGTGTGCTACCTCAGTAGTAAAGGCAGTCAATCTGGAGGTTTTCTGAACGTTGATTGAAAGTCTATGCGTAATCATCGCAGAGTCTTATGGGCATCTCGGCTTCGAGGGGCTGATTTCCTGTTTCGGGAACATCTACTTGCACTTCAAGGGGCTGTTCGCGCGGTCAATTCCGAGTATCAAGGGCCCTCATTTAACGCCATTCCGCCATTTTTGCAGCCGGCCTACTTGACCGGGAGCCCCTTGAAGCGGAAGTAGACGTTCGGGAGCGGCGAAATCCGCCCCTCGAAACCGAGTTCTTCACAATTTCCGGCCCTTTTCTGGCCCTTCTGCCTAAAGTGAACATATGACGATCAGCCTTCTTGAACATCCGTTGGGCGCACAGCCCGGACAGCCCGGCGACCGCAGCGCCTTCCATTTCGAAACGATCACCCGCCTGCCATCCACGGCCAGCGGGCTTGGGCGAGACGGTGCCCGATACGGCCGCACCGGCATCATTCACACGCCCCACGGCGATATTCGCACGCCTGCCTTCGTGCCGGTGGGCACGCAAGCCGCGATGAAGGCCGTGTTGCCCGAGCAGATGAAGGATCTAGGCGCACAGTGCCTGCTGGCCAACGCCTTCCACCTGTTCGAGCGCCCGGGCGAGGACGTGCTGGACGCGGCCGGCGGCTTGGCGCGTTTCATGAACTGGGATGGGCCCACGTTCACCGATTCTGGCGGTTTCCAAGTGATGTCGCTGGGCGTCGGCTTCAAGAAGACGCTGGCAATGGACGTGACCGGCATGAAGTCGGACGACATCATCGCCAAGGGCAAGGAGCGCATGGCCTGGGTGGACGAGGACGGCGTGACGTTCAAGTCGCCTTTGAATGGTGACGCACATCGTTTCTCCGCTGAGATTTCGATGGGCATCCAGCACAAAATCGGCGCAGACATCATGTTCGCGTTCGACGAACTCACCACGCTGATGAACACCCGCTCCTACCAGGAGGACTCGGTGGAGCGCACCTTCCGCTGGGCCCGCCGATGCGTGGACGAGCACCAGCGGCTGACGGCTGATCGAGTCGGGAAGCCGTATCAGGCGTTGTATGGCGTGGTGCAGGGCGCGAATTACGAGGATCTGCGCCGACGTGCGGCCTCGCAGATCGCCTCTCTGGACTTCGACGGCGTGGGCATCGGCGGCGCGATCGAGAAGCGCATCATCGGCGACACCTGCGCATGGATCTGCGACGCGATGCCGGAAAACCGCCCACGCCACGTGCTGGGTATCGCCTCTGTGGACGACATTTTCGCTTGCGTGGAGAACGGCGGCGACACCTTCGACTGCGTGGCCCCCGCACGCTGCGCCCGAAACGGCGCGATTTACACGCGCGCCGGCCGGTACAACATCAAGCGTGCCCAGCACAAGTTCGATTTCGGGCCGCTGGAGGAAGGATGCGACTGCTACACGTGCCGTCACTACTCGCGCGCATACGTCGACCACCTGCTGCGCGCCCGCGAATTCAACGGGTTCACGTTGGCCACGATCCACAACGAGCATTTCTTCGTGAAGCTGCTAGACGACATCCGCGCCTCGATCGACGGCGGATACTTTGATGAGTTCCGCGACGAAGCGCTGGCCCACTTCTACGGCAACGGCGAGCGCCGGCCAGGGTTGTGAGTTTTTCTCCTTCGTTGCGGCTTGTGCTGCCACGAAGTGACTGAGGGGAGTGTCGCCATCGTCAAAGATCACGGCACCCGCAGGAGACCCACAAGCGATATATCCCTGCCTCCCATGCGACACGCCGAAGATTGCATGATTACCCAGCCGGGTGTAGGTTAGTCGATTGTCTGCGAGTGTGGCGGAATGGTAGACGCGCTGTCTTCAGGTGGCAGTGAGTGTATGCTCGTGGGGGTTCAACTCCCCCCACTCGCACCAGCAACTAAAGGGCTGGAATCGGAAGGTTCCAGCCCTTTTGCTTTGTCCGGGCAAGCGCCGTTTTTCAGGGGGGGGCTTTAGGACTTGAGACTTATGGCCCAACTTTCGTGGCGGAAAATGTCCCGGTACCTGCATCAATCGTTTGACGTTCAAGCCAGGCCAGAATCCGCTGTCCCGGTTCGCGATTTCGGGCGATCTTTGCAAACCGGGACAATTTTTGTTGCCCCGGTATAAATGTCAATCGATTTATGCGAAAACCGGGACAACGTGCCAATTCCAGAATCGGCCTTATTCCGCCGATTCCGTCTGCCAGACGATATGAGTTGAGGAAACCGGAGTGTCCCGGTTCACGAAAACAAGCCGAAATCGCCGACCGGGACAGCGGATTCTGCCTCGGTCGACAGGTCAAACGATTGACATATGAACCGGGACAAATACAGATCAGAGAGAAGCCCATGAAGCAGATTTAACTTTCCTCAACTTTCCATCCGCCATAAACTAGCATTACATAACATCATGAACCGAGACGAAACCAACGAAGTATCTGGAGTCACCGACGACCAGCTCGGCCGAACGGCCGAGCCGTACGAATCCGGCAACTGGCGGGGCGGCGTCGGGAGCATCATTCGCAGCAATCCGAAATCAGGAACCGACACAAGTCGGACCCAGCAGACACGCATAATACGAGTTCACAGACTCGGCGATGTATTCCGCAACCGCACCACCGAATACCACACCACGGAAGAACTGTAAGCATTACGAAATCAACCTTGATTATTGCGCGGGCCTATACTAGGTTACGGTAGCGTAGGTTAGTGGTCGGGAGAGCGTCGCCGGCCATAGCGAGGTGATCAGTATGAGCGTTTCCATCAGCACGCCATCTGGACGAACCATGGCTTCCGCCGCAACAGTTGCGCCTTCCGCAACCGCGAGTCAAAAATCCAGCGCAAGCGCCAACCCCACCGCACTGGACCGTGCATCGGCCCGATACAGGGCCGCGCAATCGCGCTACCGCCAAGCCAAGGCCGCACTGAAGGCGATCAAGCGCCAGATCGTCCCCGTGGATGCATTCGGCAATCGCAAGCCGCGACTGCGCGGATGGCTTCACCTCGCCACCCTGCCGCTGTGCATCGCGGCGTCCATCGTACTCATCTGCATCGCGCCGGCCGGCTCGGTCAAAGCGGCCTGCGCAGTGTACGGTGCCTCGGCCATGCTGCTGTTCGGCAACAGCGCGCTGCTGCACGTCGTGCCGTGGCGCAGCGCGAAGGTGACTCGCGTACTGTGCGGCATCGATTATTCGAACATCTTCCTCATCATCGCCGGCACCAACACACCCGTGCTGTTCGCGCTCAGCCCGGCGATTCGCCGGCCATATCTCACGGTGATTTGGGTGACCGCGGCGATCGGCACGATACTGCATATCGTCTGGCTGCGCACCCCGAACTGGGTGTTCACCACTGTGTATGTTGTGCTGGGATTGGCGCCGGTGACGCTTATTCCGCAGCTCTGGACGACTCCCGCAGTAGGCCCGGCGCCGACCGTGCTCATCGCGTGCGGAGGCGCCGCGTATATCGCCGGCGCTGTGTGCTTTGCGCTGCGCAAGCCGAATCCGATTCCAGGCTGGTTCGAGTTCCACGAGGTGTTTCACCTAGGCACGGTCATCGGGTACGCCTGCCACGTCGTGGCGATTTATCTGATTGTTTGCGCGCTGTAGGTTTGCGAACCGTGCGGGCAGCCCAGCAGACCACCCGCACGCCCTCAATTCATGAGTATTTTCAGGCCGTACGCGCGATCTGCACGGCGGTGCCGGACGCGGTGACCATCAGCATACCGTTGTCGGCACCGAGCACTTCATAGTCGATGTCCACGCCGACCACGGCGTGCGCGCCCATCGCCTCCGCGCGCTGCTGCATCTCGGCGATGGCCTCGTTGCGGGCGCGCATCAGCTCCTCCTCATAGCCCTGGCTGCGGCCGCCGAACATGTTGCGCAGGCCCGCGCCAAGATCCTTGAACATGTTCACACCGGATACCACTTCGCCGAAGACGATGCCCTGGTAGTTGGTGATGGTGTATCCGTCGACGGACGGGGTGGTGGTGACGAGAATCATGGCGAGGCTCCTTTGGCTTGTCTGCGTAGATGAATCACTGCCGAGAGTCGGATCGCTCCCGAATCTCACCTCGGAAACGGATCGCTTCTCTTGGCTACCACAATAGTCGAGAGCGCCTTCCCCAACATCTTCAATCCACGCGATTGCGTAATCAAACACATGTTTCGCCTCCAAAAAATGCTGATAGACATTGGGCCGCAAAAGGCCAGCCTCAACGGGCGCAAGCCGCTCACCAAACTGAATCGCAGACCCAAATGACTCGTCATGGGCAAACGGCTGGACCACCCAAATTCCGCTGCGATAATCAACCATCACCGAAAGCCCAGGCTGCTCCGTCGATACGACCATCATCGAACCGGACACGTTCTCGACATTGATATTCGGGTGCCCGTACAACGCGTAACTCAAACCATCATCGGCAACACCCTGCTCTTGCCAATTGGCGCCTAAGCACTCCAACATCTCGCTGGGCGAGTACGCACAATCTTCCGCATAATCAATCGGCTGAGCATCCGTATAACAGCATTCACCGCCGTCACCTTCCGCAATGCTGCGCTCCACAAGATAGGCCATCACATCCGGCATCTCCCAATAATCAATGGACAGCTTATCAATACAGCCGTTTTTCCAAGCCATATAATGCGTTTGCTCGTCGCCAAGAATCTCTTCAAACGCCTCGGCTGAGATAAACGTCGACCCGTCCAACTGATAGCACTCGTCCAAAGGATAGATTTCTCGGTTCGCGTATTGTTCCTGAGCCTTGGACACAAGCTTGTCATCCAATGCGCTCATCTGCTGATCAACTTCATCCTGTGAGGGAATGAAAGGGGCGAAGTCCAGCCCTGCTTCGCCACAGCCTCTCTGCCGTTCACGCCTGTACATCACGTCCGCACACGTATCGGTCTGCCGTTCATTCACCATTGATCAGCCTTTCTTTTCGTTCCACAAATGCCCTAGAACACTGCGATTCCAGTAGTTCCGATTGAATCAGGATCGTTCTTGCGAAACTGTCGAGGATCGTGGATCGCTTGTGGATCTTGAAGCGTTGTATCCTGGTTGTTCATGGATCCGGAACGCAAAATCATTAACGTCGTGGGAGCCGCAATCGTCACCAACGGCACCGTACTATGTGCACAACGCGGTCCGGGGAAGTCGTTGGCCGGATACTGGGAATTCCCCGGCGGCAAAATCGAACCTCATGAAACAGCGCGGCAGGCTTTACACCGCGAAATCGAAGAAGAGCTGTTATGCGAAGTTGAAGTCGCGGAAGAAGTGTGCACCAGCGAATACGCCTACGACTTTGGGACCGTACGGCTCACTACATTCGTCTGTCACCTCATCGCCGGCACACCGCATCTCACCGAGCATACTGATATCCGATGGCTGAATCCTGCCGATATGCCGACATTGAACTGGGCTCCGGTAGATCGCGAAGCAGTCGCGATTATCGCCAGCAAACAGCTGACGCTCCGATGAATGCGCCATAGCGCAGCCATGCAGTCATGCAGTCATCAACAAACAATTCGAATCGCAAGGGAACAAGACAACATGTCTATCAATCTGGCCAGCACCTCAAGCTCTCCGGCCAACACGCAACATAGTGATCCTGGCCCGACACCCTCAATCCTCGAAGATGTCATCTCAGGTCTGATCGAGCCGCGCTCAGATGCTCCCGGCGAATATAAGCCGACCCTCATCGCAAATCGCCCCGGTGGATTGACCATGCGCGAGGAAATCGGCAATTCCTTGGCTACTAGCGATTCCTTCGACATTTCTGTCGCATTCGTCTCGGCTGAGGCCGTGCTCAGCTTATTTGAAGACTTCAGAAGTCACCATGAAACAGCGACCCGAGCGGGCACACTGATTACCTCAACGAAAAATCATTTCAACGATCCCAGGGCATTCTGGGAGCTGCTGCATCTTCAGAACACCACTGGTGTTGACGTTCGCGTGTGGGAAGGCTCCCGCAATGCCTCAGTGGCCGCAATGGCTCAAGGACAGCCATTCCATCCAAAGGGATATATCTTTTCTCGCCGCATGAAAGACGGTACGCCCTATTACGACCTGTACGTTGGCAGTTCCAATCTCACTGGAGCCGCATTGACCACGCAACGCGAATGGAATCTCAAAGTCTCATCGCTGGCGGATGGAGAGCTGGTCGGGCAGTTCCAGGATGAAATCGACTCACAGGTGGCCGATTCCGTTCCGCTGACCGAAGAGTGGATCAAACAGTATGAGGAAGATTTCAAGAAATACGCCCCACCGCGTCATGAGATTCTGCAGTCGTTTGAGGGGCATGACATTCAGCCAAACGCCATGCAACAGGAGGCGTTGGCGAATCTCAAGAAACTTCGTGAACAAGGCGAGCACCGCGCAATTATCGTGTCGGCCACCGGCACCGGAAAGACGTACCTTTCCGCATTCGACGTACGCGAATGCCAGCCGAAGCGCATGCTGTACATCGCCCAACAGCAGATGATTCTTCAAACCGCAATGAACTCTTACCAAAAGGTGCTCGGCTGTGATGAATCCGAATTGGGATTGTATTCAGGCACCAGCAAGCAACAGGACCGCCGCTACGTATTCGCCACGGTACAGACGATGCGGCAGCCGGAGGTTTTGGCGCAATTCAAATCCGATGAATTCGACTACGTTCTGGTTGACGAAGTTCATCACGCTGGAGCCGAAGGATATCAGCGCGTCATCAATCATTTCAAAGATGCCGACTTCATGCTCGGCATGACCGCCACGCCAGAGCGCACCGACGGCATCAACATCTTCGAGCTATTCGGGCATAACATCGCGTACGAAATTCGCTTGCAAAAGGCGTTGGACGAGAACATGCTCTGTCCATTCCACTACTACGGCGTTGCGGAATACCTTGGCTCCGACGACGATCCGAATGGAATCGCCCATCGTCTCGATGTCTCCAAGGGTCTTGATGCGAAGGACTCGAAACAGCTCAAGTACGAGATCGAGCAGCTTGCCACCGAAAAGCGAGTCCGCTACATCATTGACAAGTTGCAGGAATATGGGCAGTTCAACATTCCGGTCACCGGACTCGTGTTCTGCAGCCGACAGGAGGAAGCCCATAAGCTGTCCCAGCTGTTTAACCAGCAGTGGAATCAACAAGATGAACGCCCCTATCGCACCGCTGCCGTTACCAGCACGGACGATGACGGCAGGCCCGTGTCCCAAGCGCAGCGAGACGAATACGTCCGCAAGCTCACTGAAGGCGAACTCGACTATCTCTTCACTGTCGATATGTTCAATGAGGGAGTCGATATTCCCGCCGTCAACCAAATCGTCATGTTGCGCAGCACCGAATCCAGCATTATCTTCACGCAGCAGCTCGGGCGCGGACTGCGCAAATTCCCTCACAAAGAAAGCGTTGTGGTTATCGATTTCATCGGCAATTACAACAACAACTATCTGATTCCGGTGGCGTTATACGGCAACACTGGCGACCGCGACAGGGCTCGCAAGAACCTGCAGCGAAAGTCAATCGGCCTGTCGTCCATCAGTTTCGACCCGATCGCCAAGGAGCGCATCCTTAAGTCTTTGGACACCGCCGACTGGTCCGACATGAAAAAGCTGTCCGAACAGTATCGCCAAGTCCGTTACGAGCTGGGCCGCATCCCCATGCTTACGGACATCTATAACTACGACCCCTCACTGCCGTATACCATCGCATCGAAGCGCAGCAACTATCTTGATTTCGTGCGTTCCCGTGAAAAAAGCCTGGGCAAAGGCAAACATCATGAAGCGACATTTGAGGATCAGTTGGAGCCGGTGACCGACGTTGAAGACGCGATACTCAAGATGGCAGCGGAGCTGCTGCTGCCCGGATTGCGACCGCACGAATTGGTCATTCTTGCTCAGCTATGCCATTTCGTCAGCGAACGGCTCGACGACGACGTACCTCAGCATTGGAGTGCGGGCTCGTCAATCGGCCGCAGCGAACTGCTCGATGCGATTCGTACTGAATTCCCGCTGGCCGATGGTTCAGACGCGCAATTCGACTCTGCGATCAGCGTGCTCGATTATTCATATTTCACCGGCCCGAACTGCAATCGTTTTGGCAACCAGCCATTGGTCGAAACCTTGAACAGCACCGGCACAGGAAGCGACACCGCATATCGGTTGAGCAGCAGATTCGCCGACATACTTGCCACGAACCGAACGTTCCGCATCTTCTTCGCGGACACTTTGCGCACCGGTATGGCCAATTGCCGAGATATGTTCCGCGAGGCCGCCGCCAGGCAACAGGTCTTCGACCACATGTTCTTGTACGAGCGCAAATATTCCATGGCTGACGTCATGCGCCTGTGCGGATGGAAGAAGGAAAACACTCCGCAAAACGTGGGTGGTTACCTGCTCGACAAGGAAACCAACACCATGCCCATCTTCGTGAAATACGCGGCCAGCCAATACGAGGATGAATTCCTGAGCACACAGGAAATGAAATACTTCAGCAAGAACGGACGCACTCCGCAGTCTCCGGAATTCCGATGGGCGCTTAGCGGCATTGGCCCGAATTGGGACCACACACATTTCGTCCCGCTATTCGTCATGCGCAAGGCGGAAGAGGCCGATGGCAAGTACTACTACGTTGGCCACGTCGCTGCGTTTGAGAATCCTCAGCTCACCACCAAGCCTGACGCAACCGGACAGGGCAGTGTGAAGGTCACCCTGTCGGTCCTGCGTTTGGCCCGGCCAATCGATCCAGAGCTCTATCGGCATTTAGCCGGCTGACCATCAGCTCCTCAACCGTACGGCGGCGGCCATTCCGCCGTCGCCGTAGGTGGGGTGGGCCATGAAGGCTTGACTGGCGGTGGCGTCGCCGCGCATCGACTCGTCGTAGCCGCCACAGCGCTCCCACGCGGCACGGCGAATTATGACGTGGCCGGGCAGCAATTATGCGACACGAACGTGGCGGCGATGCCACGGTTACGCACGGCGCATCATGCGATGCTCGCCGGCGACCGTGTGCTCATCCTCACGCTTGGCGGGCTTGCGAGCGCCCGCGATATTCTCCATGCTCATGCCTGATCATCCCATCCACAACCGCAATCCAGTCGCCGTAGCCTTCCTCGGCCATGCGCGAGCGCGGCACGAAGCGCAGGGCGGCGGAATTCATGCAGTAGCGCAGGCCGCCGCGGTCGGCCGGGCCGTCGGTGAACACGTGGCCCAAGTGAATCTGTGTGTCCGACGTGCGCACTTCGATGCGGTCGCGGCCCGGAATGCGGTGGTCCTCATGCTCGGTCAGCAAGTCACCGGCAATCGGGCGGGAGAACGCGGGCCAGCCGCAGCCGGAATCGAATTTGTCTTGCGACGAGAACAGCGGTTCGCCACTGACGATGTCCACGTAGATGCCGGGCTCAAACTCCTCGTCATACTCGTTGACGAACGGGCGCTCGGTAGCGGCGTTCTGCGTGACCGCGAACTGCTCAAGCGTCAGATCCCAGATGCGTTCCACGTACTTCTGACGGCGTTTTACGTTCGCGATTGCGGCGATCGGTACATGGCAGTAGCCGCCGGGGTTGTTCACCAGATAGTCCTGATGGTGTGCCTCGGCCGGGTAGAAGTTGCGCAGCGGTTCGACCAGTACGGCCGGGCGCTGCGGCTGGCGGTCGACCAGCTGCTCCAAGGCCGCCACATACACGGCGCGCTGCGTCTCGTCCGTGTAGAACATGCCAGTGCGGTACTGCCGGCCGCGGTCTTCGCCCTGCTGGTCCACGGAGAACGGGTCAATGACCTCCAGGAACAGTAATGTCAGCGTCCGCAGGCTGACCTGTGCCGGGTTAAACTCGACTTTCACGGTTTCGGCCGCATCCGTGCCGCCCGCGCATACCTGCTCGTAGGCCGGCGATTCGACGGTGGATTGCGCGTAGCCGACCGTGGTGTCCGTGACGCCGTCGACGTTCTGGAAGTAGCGCTCCAGTCCCCAGAAGCAGCCGCCGGCGAAGTATGCGGTTTGCGTATTTCCGTCATTGTGTTCGTTACGTTCGCTCATGCGCCCCACGTTACTACGTCGAGGCGGCTCGCGATGCAGTCAACGACACCTCTGCACCGGCAAAACCGCTTTCGAGGGGCTGATTCGGCCTTCGCAGGAGGTCTACTCCCGTTTCAAGGGGCTGGTCGGCAGCTAGACCGCATGTAAAAGCCCATCCGCGTCAACGCCATTCCGCCGATTTTGGAGCGTGAATACTCGGCCATCAGCCCCTCGAAACGGGAGTAGACCTCCCGGAGAGGCCAAATCAGCCCCTCGAAACGGAGATAGCGCCTTCTGCGCCCTTCTCGCTGGGCTTTCGCCGCTCAAAGAGGTACATTCGGGCTTCTGCAGAATGCTTTCTCCGTTCAAAGAGGTACTGAATACGGGAAACCCCGAGTACAAACGCCGTCATTGCAACGCTCATACTCGGGATTTCAGAGTTTAGGTATCTCTTTGAAGGCAGTTAGCTGTCCGCAAGAGGCCAAATGTACCTCCTGAAAGCAGATAGCCCCATCTTGGGCTCGAATCGGTCAGTCTCCGTGTCCGTACGTGAACGAACAGGCAAACGGCCTAGAGCCTCAACCGCGAGCACAATTGTCAGGGTCCGCCCCGCACCCTACGACCGCAGCGTACTGAGCATGCCGGCCACTTCGGCGGGCGTCACGCTGGGCACGTAGGCGCGCACCACCGCGAGCCCGATCTGCGGCAACGCCGCCGGGTCCGGGTAGCACACGTAGACCGGCGCTTCGGCGGGCTGGAACTTGCGCTTGAAGTTGAACAGCGAGTGGAAGCCGTAGGCGGGTTCCATCCAGTCGGCCACGATCTGCAGCGCGTGTTGGAGCACCTGCGTGCCTTCGCCGGCCGCCACCCCACCTTCCCGGGCATTGTCTCGCTCGGGGTTCATGCCGGCCAAGGGTGCCGCGGACAGGCTCATGAACTCCACGGCATGCTCAGGATCCGCAAGCCCCTCGTCGCGCAGGCGCTCGGCCATGCGCGCGATCAGGAACTCCATAATGCCGTTGGGACTGTCGGTGCGATGGCGCATGAAGTCCAGCGTCCAGCCGACGATGCGCCCGTCGCGCCAGGTGGGCAGCCAGCTGGTGACGCCCAGCACGCGCCCGTCCGCGTCGATGGCGTAAAGCAGCCGCACGCGCGGGTCGCGCAGTTCCTCGACACCGCCGAGCGTGAACTTCATTTCCGGCAGCGCCTTGAGCTGCGCCCACTCCTCGGAGATGTCCTCGATCTGCTCGCGCACATCGAGCGACGCTTCCAGGAACGTGGACTGCACATCGGTCACGCCGTCGCGCTTGGCCTTGTTGATGGCGGTGCGCACATCCTGCCATTTCTTGCCGGTCGTCTTCCAGCCGCGCGGGTCCACGACCATTTCGCTGCCGACCTCGATGGAGCTCCAGCCGGCCTCCAGCAACGCGTCGCGCTGTTCGCGATGCACGCTGTAGAACACCGGCGAAAGCGACCGCTCCACGCAATACTGGGTGAAGCCGGTCAGGTCGTCCATCCACTCGGAGGGCTCGCCGAACGGCCCGGTGCAGGTCAAGGCGATGCCGTTGAGCACGCGATATGCCACGGCCGATTTGCCCGTGGGCGAGAGCCAGTAGCTGTTGCCTTCCCACGTAGTCATGAAGCTCATCGATTCGCCGCCGGTTTCGACCAGCCGCTCGGCGCGTGCCTGCGCCCGCTCGTTCGATTCGCTCACGTCGCTCATCCAGCGGATCACCACGACCAGCACCACGATCCAGAACACCAGGCCGACGCCCTGATACACGATCGAGGCCATCGGGGTACGCGGCACGAACGACAGCTTCATATGGCTCAGGAAGCCGATGGGCAGGAAGCGCCCCGGCAGTTCGGCCAACAGCGACGAGGCCGTGGCGCGCGGCGAGAAGGCGTCCGGCTGGGCAATGCCGTACATCAGGTACACGGCGGCGCACGCCAGCAGAACCAGCACGATGGCACCGACGCCGCCGATCAGCCGGCGCCAGCCGACGCGAATCGGGAAGTGCTTCATTGCCGCAGCCAAGGCGATGGCGAAGATCAGCGGCGGCAAGGTGTTCGTCACGCAGGCGGTGATTGCGCCGTGCTGCAGCAGGGAGGTCATGCCATCCGGCGCAAAGCTCAGCGGCACGACCAGGTAATAGGCGATGGCAACGCCCGCCGTGAACAGGTTGATGGCCACGGCGCAGGTGGCCGCGAACCGACGTCCGCGATACAGGCCCCACGCCAGCACCAGAGTCACGGCGGTGGGCAGCAGCGAGCGCAGTACCGCGCCGGGCATCGAGGCGCGCATCAGGTCGAATTGCAGGAAGCAGCCGCTGTGCGTGGCGCCGGCCAGGCAGCGCGCGAGCGTGCCGTCGTCGACGGAGACCGGACTCATGAGCAGCGGTGACAGCGCCGAAGAAGATGCCGCCCAGCAGCACCCACAGCAGGACAGGCAGCCAGCCGAAGGCTGCGGCCTGGATGGCACCGGTGACAGGGCCTGCACCGGCGATGGAGCTGAACTGGTGTGCAAAGACGGTCCAGCCGTTGGTGGGGACATAGTCACGGCCATCCTCGTGGACGACTGCGGGGGTCTTGGCGGTGGGGTCGATGCCCCATTTGTTGGCCAGCCAGCGGCCATACAGCGTATAAGCGCCGAACAGACACAGGGCTGCGATCAAAACGATGACCAGCGTATTCATTTCTTTATACCTCTTTCCTTTCTTTCACACCGGCAATGGCCGAAGCAGGACGGCTGTGCCCAAAAGCAGGCAGGCGAAACGGCCCGGAGGGGTGAAAAAAGCCTCCGTCCTCATGAAAGACAGAGACACAAAGATGTGTCCCATCTTCCTCGAAGACGAAGGCCAAACGGTGCAGCTGCACCGGTCGCTCTCCGCGGTACCACTTCGTTTGCTGCGTTCGGGAGCAGCCGCTTGCGCGTACAGGCGTTCCTGCCGCCGATACGCCGCCCTGTAACGTGGGCTGAACGGCCATGCACTACTGCCGCAAGCGGGTTCGCACAGGCTGCTCGCAGGTGAGGGCCTCTCGTACTGTGCTGCCGTCTTGCACCGGAATGGCGGCTCTCTGAGCGCAGGGAATGCGAAAGGTCATGTCCTGTTCATTGCATTTGCCGAATGATTGTGTATACTTTAGTCCCGATTTCATAATTTGTCAATATCGTTTGGGCAAGTTAGGAGACTCTGCCATTTTTGCGGGGGTAGAACTAAGAAATTTAGGCGATTTTTGTCAGATGTGAGATGAATAAACTGAATGCTCACAGGTGAAATCTGCTAAACTCCCGGAAAGAAAGACCGAGCACTTGACTTTTATACTTTCGAGTGCTAAAGTAACAGAGTAACAGAAAGACCCCTGCCGCACCCCGCGGCACTTTGCCCTGAAGGAGGCAGCTATGGCGGACAAGAACCCCAGAAGAAACCCCACCACCGACGCACTGTTCGACGCGATCCTGAGTCTTGAGACGAGGGAGGAGTGCTACAACTTCTTCGAAGACCTCTGCACGGTCAAGGAGATCTCCGATATGGCCCAGCGTCTGGAAGCGGCCAAGCTCCTGCTCGGCGGCAGCACCTACGACCAGATCGTAAAGGCGGTGGAGATCAGCACCGCCACCATCAGCCGCATCAACCGCTGCATCCAGTACGGCTCCGGCGGCTACCGCGACACCATCGAGAAGGTACACAAGAGCGCAAAGCCGGAGTGACATCCGGGCGGCGAGGCACATAGGATGGACTGCGCCCGATCCCTATTATAGAAAGGAAGGTCCTTCTTATGACTGATACCACCAACTGCACCCTCTGCGTTTCCTGCGGCTGCCCCGCGCTGCCCAGAGTTTCCCTCGACCAGGCCGTCATCGACCTGATGGAGAGCATCGCTCTGCAGGAGTCGGCCCTGAGCCACATCCTCTGCGCCGAGACCCAGAAGATGAAAGCCGCCCTCAGCATGGAGGAGCTGGACCTGTGCAAGCTGCTGGAGGTCAACGACTCCGCCACCAACATGGTCCACGCCGTGGCGAACCTTGAGCTGGTTCTGAAGGAGAAGCTGGAATTCATCGCCAACAACCTCTACTACCCCTCGACGGGGAACGGCACCACCACCGAGAGCTGATGTCAAAATGCGACTGCCCGCCCGCAATGGGTGGGCGGTTTTTCCTTTCCGGGGCGGGGCCGCCTAAAAATATGTATAAAAGTCGGAAAAGTGTTTTGTTGGAATTGCTGAATATCGAAATCTGTGCTATACTATATAATGTTTATCCAAAGAGAAAGGGGAACCTGACCTTGCTGCACTACGATGCGATCCTGTTTGACGTGGACGGTACGCTCATCGATTCCGCCCCCGGCATTCTCAATACACTGGAAGAGGTTTTCAGCTCCATGGGCGTTGACGTCGCCCGGAGCGACCTTGGCCGCTACATCGGCCCGCCTCTCCGCAAGAGCTTCGGCGAGCATTTCTCCGACCCTGCAAAAATCGAGGAGGCCATGAAGCGCTACCGCGTGAGCTACGCCGCCAAGGGCTGCCACGAGGGCGATGTCTACCCCGGCGGGGTGGAGATGCTGGGCCGTCTCAAGGCTGCGGGCCTGACCCTCTGCACGGCCACCTGCAAGCCCACCGACGTTGTGAGGCCCATCCTCGAGGAGCAGGGCCTTGCGCCTTACTTCTCCTTCGTGGGCGGCGCGTCCATGGATGAGAGCCGCGACAACAAGACCGACGTCATCCGCCACGTCCTCGCCCAGCCCGTCATGCAGGGCAAGCGGGTGCTGATGGTGGGCGACCGCCGGGACGATATGCAGGGCGCTGTGAACTGCGGGCTGGACGCCGCCGCCGTGCTCTACGGCTACGGCGGCAGGGAAGACGGTCGCCCCCTTTGCGCCGGTCTTCGATGGCCGCCGACTGCAAAGAGCTGACGGATTGGGCTCTCGCCCGGTGGACGAGCCTTTCCATTCCGTGAAACGAGAGGGACTGAATCTATGAGTCAAAAAAGCAACAACAAACGAAACCATGACTCCCATGCAGCATCGGGCCGTTCTGGTCTGCGTCCTCTGCGTGCTGGCGGTGCTGCTGACCTTCGGCATCACCACCACCCTCCTCAAAAAGGAGGAGTCTGCTCCCTCCGTCCCGGAGTCCGTGGCAGACCCCACCCCCGGCAAAGACCTGTCGGGCCACTACCAGATCGACAACACCTCCGCCGCTCTGCTGACGGAGACCGCCGACGCCGGCACGGACTATCTGAGCAACACCCTCTTTCTGGGCGACTCCAACACCGTCCGCCTCTACAACAACGGCCTCATCTCCCTGCAGCAGTTCTGCGCCAAAGAGGGCATCGGCACCCAGGTGGCGCTCAGCGAGGGCATCGTTACCTTTAAGAAGGACCCCAACCACTACACCATCCCTCAGGCGGTGGCCATGATGAAGCCCCGCCGTGTGGTCATGACCTTCGGCACCAACGACACCGGGATGGAGGTCCCGGACTTCATCGCCCACTACACGGCCCTCATCCAGGCCATCCAGCAGAGCTACCCCTACACCGACATCATCGTCAACACGGTGCCGCCGGTCCCGGCTGACCACTCCAACTACCCCCACATGGACCAGGCCAAGATCGACGACTTCAACATGGCCCTTCTGGCTCTCTGCGAGCAGCTGGGCGTCCGCTTCCTCAACTCTGCCGAGGCCCTCAAGGGCAGCGACGGCTACGGCATCGCGGACTACTACACCAGCGGCGACATCCACCTCAAGAGCGCCGGCCTCAAGGCAGTGCTGAACTATCTCCGCACCCACGCCCTGCAGACCGAGGACCGCCGCCCCGACACCAACAACATCCCCACCCGCACCATGGAGTATGTCTCCAACCCCAGCTCCGCCGTGGCCGCTCCCAGCTCGGAGGCTGTCAGCTCCAGCGAGAGTCAGGCCGAGAGCGCCAGCAGCTCGGAGAGCTCTTCCAGCGAGAGCACCGGCGAGGGCAAAAAGTTCGAGGCCCGCTACCGTGTGGACAAGAACGGCGGCGGCACCCTGAGCGTCGGCAATGACACCGGCAACAGCTCTGTGACCTACACCGTCACCGACCCCGATAAATCCATCACCGTGACCGCTGTCCCGGCGGAGGGCCACGTCTTCGTCAAGTGGAGCGACGGCCTCACCAGCAAGACCCGCACCGACACCGGCTTCAAGCAGAATCTGGACGTCACGGCAGTCTTCGGCACGGCCTCCGTCCAGATCACCAGCGAGGGCAAGGGCGCTGTGGGCAGCTCCTACACCTTCAAGGCTGCCTTGAGCGGCAAGTACGCCAAGACCGAGAACCTGCGCTGGTACGCCAACGGTCAGGAGGTCACGCAGGCCGCCGGCAAGTCCAGCATCACCGTGGTGGTGGACAGCTCCATGGCCAACGCTTCTATAAAGCTCCACGCCGTCGTCACCTACAACGACTGCAAGGTGAGCAGCAACGCCCTGACCATCACCATCGGCAGCGGTGTGACCAGCGAGTCCGGCTC
>ENA-OQMN01000096-OQMN01000096.1-human-gut-metagenome-genome-assembly--contig:-NODE-96-length-28361-cov-3.337890_pt1 | contig 28361 bp, 24 predicted proteins | sample MGYA00242765_ERZ504861 | MGnify/ENA primary metagenome ERZ504861 (study PRJEB26092, sample SAMD00036417) | human gut metagenome | host: Homo sapiens | study: EMG produced TPA metagenomics assembly of... | reverse complement strand
GACGATGCGCTCGCCGCATCCCGCGTGCTCGTGCTCGAGCATGGACGCCTGGCTTTCGACGGCACGCCGGCCGATCTGTTCGATTCGCAGCCCGACCGCGTGGAGGCCCTTCATCTTGAGGCCCCGTTCGCGCTGAAGCTGCACGATGCGCTGGGTGCGCGCGGCATCGATCTGCCGCGCACCGGCAACATCGCATTGCTGCTTGACGCCCTAGCCGCCTCGCTGGTACAGGACGAGAGCGAGGGCGACAGCGCGTACGCCGCAGATGAGCCGCTCCGCTCCGGCACCACACGCCCCCAGGCGCAGAGGAGTACCCCGCAGCGCCCGGGCGCCGCGCTCGCGTTCGAGCACGTATCGTTCTCCTACGACCAGCCCGCCCCGCGCCGCCGCCGGCTGCCCTTTCGCACGCGCAAAACCACCGAGCAGCTCCCGCTCGCCCTCAACGACATCAGCTTCGCGGTAGAAGCTGGCGCGATTACCGCCCTGGTGGGCCACACCGGGTCGGGCAAGTCGACCACCGCGGAGCTCGCCTGCGCCTTGCAGCAGCCGCTCGCCGGGCGCGTGCTTGTGGACGGCATCGACACTGCCGACCGCAGCCGACGCGGCGAGCTGCGCCAACGCATCGGCTACGTGTCGCAGCTGCCCGAGCGGCAGCTATTCGCCGAGACGGTCTTTGAGGATGTGGCGTTCGGGCCGCGCAACCTGGGCTTTGCCGAAGACGAGGTCCGCGATCTCGTGCGCGAGGCACTGGCAACCTGCGGCCTGGAGCCCACCGACGCCCTGCTCGCCCGATCCCCGTTCGCCCTCTCCGGCGGCCAGCAGCGCGCGGTCGCCATCGCCGGGGTGCTCGCCATGCGCCAGCCCATCCTGGTGCTCGACGAGCCCATGGCCGGACTCGACCCTGCCGGACGGGCGCGCATGCGGAAGCTCTTGGCGCATCTCCGCGATACCGGCACGACGACCCTGCTCGTCACCCATGACATGGATGACGTTGCCGAGCTGGCCGACCGTATGATCGCCCTGGCAGGCGGGCACCTCATCGCCCAGGGCACCCCGCGCGACGTGTTCCGAGCTGCGCTCGATGCCACTGCCGCGCCATCCGGCCCCTGCGCATCGCCCGACCACGGCGTCGCATCCTCCGGCGCAGGCGCGCCCCCCGCGCTCGACGCCGCCCCCCTCGGCCGTGACGCGTCACCCGCGTGCCCCGCCATTCCGTTCGATTCCGACGCACCCGCCGTGGCCGGATCCGCCTCATCCGGCGCGGCCACGGAGCTCGACCGGCGCGTCACCCCCTCCGGTGCGGCCACGGAGCTCGACCGGCGCGTCACCCCCTCCGGCCTCGACGCGCTCGGCCTCCCTGCGGCGCTCGCAGCCGCATGCGGCCTGCAGCGGCGCGGCGTTGCCCTCGCCGGCAGCCCGCTCACCCTCGCCGACCTGGTCCAGGAGGTGGTCGCCTATGCCGAAGCTCGGTAGCATCGGCCGCTACCACGCCGCCAACTCCCCTATCCACCGGCTCGACCCTCGCATCAAGCTCGTGATGGCACTCATATATATGGTGAGCTGCCTGTTCGTGAACAGCGCAGCCACGCTTGCGCTGGCAGGCGTGGCTGTGTGCCTGGCCGCGCGCGCTCCCGTATCCCGATTTCTAGCCTGTTCGCCCAGCTCAAGACCTTCGCGCTGCTCTTGGCACTCACGTCGGTCATCAACCTGTTCTTCGTCCACAGCGGCACGCTCATCGTAGCGGCGGGGCCCGTTGCGCTCTACACCGGCGGCATTGCCGCGGCGGCCCTCTACACCCTGCGCTTCCTGTTCCTGCTGGCCGCCGGCAGCCTGCTTGCCCTCACCACCACCGCGCTCACCCTGGCCGATGCCGCCGGACGCCTGCTCGCCCCGCTCGAACGGATCGGCGTGCCCGTGGGGCAGGCCATGCTCATCCTCAGCATCGCCCTGCGCTTCGCCCCCACCCTCTCGCGCGAAGCAAACAACATCCTGGCCGCCCAAACCGCGCGAGGCGCGGGCCTGGAGCAGATGCGGGGGCTTGCCTACCTGCGCGCCTGCATTCCGCTGGCGGTGCCGCTGTTTGCCAGCGCCCTGCGCCACGCCGACAACCTCGCCCGCGCCATGGACGCCCGCTGCCACACCGGCGGCGAGCGCACGCACTACCACGTCATGCGGCTGAGCCTGCGCCGCGATGCGCCCGCCGTGCTCGCCCTCGGCGTCTACCTCGTCGCTTTAGTCCTTCTGCGCGCAGCGGGCCTGTAACCCCAGGCGGCTACGCCCGAGCGCCCGAGCCCGCTGAGCGCGCCGTTACTGCGCGCAGTCGACGCTCCAGCCCGCGCGTACCGGATTGAACCCGTCCCCAATCGCGCACAGCCACGCGTACCGGATTGACCCCGTCCCCAATCGCGCACACCCGCCCTCGACGCGCCACCAGCGTCCCCGCATTCGCCGTGGCCCGCCGCCCCAAGCATCGGCGGTTCGTGGAAATTGCCCCAAATGCGCCGCGCTACGGTATCCTTAGCGGTACTTGATGGGGGAAACGCAAACGTCGTTCAAACGGAGCAACCATGTCGCATCGCACCGACTCTTCCGCACCTTCTTGCGAACCTACCGGCGCAGGTCCGCTGTGCTCGCGCCGCCGCGCCCTCCAGGCCCTGCTCGCCCTCACCGGCAGCGCTGCCCTGCTGGGCGCCCCGCGCATCGCGCGCGCCACGCCTTCGGCCTCCCAGGGCACGCTTGACGCGCTCGCCAGCGCCGAGGACCAGCTCGCCGCCGCCCAAAAGCAGCTCGACACCATCGGAACCCAGTTCCAGGAGCTGAGCGTTGCCCAGGACAAGACCATCGGCGAGATCGAGGATGTCCAGATCCAGATCGACGACACCCAAGATCAGATCGACAAAAAGCAAAAGGAGCTCGAAAAGAAGCAGAACCTGCTCTCGAGCCGCGTGTCGAACAGCTACAAGAGCGGCGCGAACAGCACGCTTGCCCTGCTGCTGTCCTCCGCCACCTTCGACGAGCTGATCTCCAACGCCTACTACATCGAAAAGGTCAATGACAGCGACAAGAAGGTCATCGAGGACGTGCGCCAGGTCCAGCAGGAACTCGATGAGCAGAAGTCAGCGCTGGAGTCCCAGAAGTCCGACCTCGAGACCTTGAAGAACCAGCAGGCCGAGCAGCTGAGCCAGATGCAAGCCAAGCAGGCCGAAGTCCAGACCCTGCTCGACGGGCTCTCCCAGGAGGTCAAGGACCTCATGGCCCAGCGCGACGCCGAGTACCTCGCCTCCGCTCAGGAGGAAGAGCGTCAGCGCCAGGCGGCGGAGGCGGCCAACAAGGGCGGCGGCACCACCTACATCCCCGGCAACGGCCAGGGCTCCTCGGATATCGCCGGCTCGCAAGCGCGCGTGGTGGCCGCCTGCCACTCCGTGCCCAGCCCCGGCTACGGCCTGTGCGCCATGTGGGTCTCCCAGGTATTCAACGCAGCCGGCTTCGGCTACGCGAGCGGCAACGCCAACGACATGTACAACGCTTACTGCACCAGCTCCAACAAGGACAACCTCAAGGTGGGCATGATCGTGGCGGTGTCCACCCACCCGCACACCTCCGCCGGGCGCATCTACGGGCACATCGGCATCTACGTGGGCGACAACCAGGTGATGGACAACGTGGGCTATATCCGCACCATCAGCATCGACGAGTGGATCGCCTACTACGGCGCCACGGTCACCCCGCGCTGGGGCTGGCTGTGCGGCTGGGTGCTGGCGTAGGGCCCGACCTCGTTGCCCGCCGCGAAGACACCGAGCGAACGGCTTCCCGCACGATACCGCGCGCTGCCGCCCGCGCACAGGCGAGACGATCCCGTGCGCGCAGGCGGCACGCCGCGCACCCATCGCCTACGCGATCGCCCGTGCGCACGGTGCCGATTCGCTGCCTTCTCCCCGCGCCGAAACCCCCTGCGCTATACTTTATGGCAACGTACCCATTGAAAGGAGTCTGTACATGTCCGATACACTCCAACCGCACGATACCTGCGTGCTCGTCACCGGTGGCGCCGGGTTCATCGGCTCCCACACCGTGGTCGAACTGCTCCTGGGCGGCTACCAGGTCGTCATCGTGGACGACCTCTCCAACGCCTCGCCCAAGGTCGAGGATCGCATCAAGACCATCGTGGGCGATGAGGCCGCCAAGAATCTCACCCTGTATGTGGCCGACGTCAACGACCGCGCCGCGCTCGAGCGTATCTTCGAGGCACACAAGATCGACCGCGTGATCCACTTCGCCGGCTTCAAGGCCGTGGGCGAGTCCGTCACCAAACCCATCGAGTACTACACCAACAACATCGGCAATACGCTCACGCTCGTGGACGTCATGCGCAACCACGGCTGCAAGTCGATCATCTTCTCCAGCTCCGCCACGGTCTACGGCGACCCGGATTCCCTGCCGCTCACCGAGGACAGCCCCAAGAAGCCCGCCACCAACCCCTACGGCTGGACGAAGTGGATGATCGAGCAGATCCTCACCGACCTGCATACAGCCGATTCCGAGTGGAACGTCGTGCTGCTCCGGTACTTCAACCCCATCGGCGCGCACTCGAGCGGCCTCATGGGCGAGGACCCCAAGGGCATCCCCAACAACCTGCTGCCCTACGTGGCGCAGACGGCGATCGGCAAGCGCGAAGCCGTCCACGTTTTCGGCGACGACTACCCCACGCCCGACGGCACCGGCGTGCGCGACTACATCCACGTGTGCGACCTGGCCGGCGGCCACGTGTCGGCACTTGCCTGGATGAACGGGCGCGAGGGCGTCGAGGTGTTCAACCTGGGCACCGGCCGCGGCACGTCCGTGCTGGAGATCATCAAGGCCTTCGGCCGCGCCTGTGGCCACGAGATCCCCTACGTGATCGACCCGCGTCGCGCCGGCGACGTGGCGGAGAACTACGCCGACTGCTCCAAGGCCCGCGAGCTCATGGGCTGGGAGGCGCGCTACGACATCGACGACATGTGCCGCGATTCCTGGAGATGGCAGTCCAACAACCCCAACGGCTACGAGGGTTAACGGCGCAGCGGCGGCCCCTCTCCTGCCACATACCGCTCGCTTTGTTATGCTTGGGTGAACACGGATTCAGGAGAGGGGCCTCATGAGCACCGAACAGCCAACCAACGCCTTCGTCGCATACCTTGCCGAGAAGCTGCCGTGCATCGAACGCGCGCTGACCGGGGCGGGCGGGGCCGTGCTCACCGACGACGCATCGGCCCCGCGCGACGACCTTGACCGCTATCTCTACCGGCCACTCGCCCACTTCACCGGCACCGGCGGCAAGCGCGTGCGCCCCGTTTTGGCGCTGCTGGCCGCTGAGGCGGTGGGTGGGAACGCCGAGCAGGCGCTTTCCGCCGGCATCGCCATCGAGCTTTTCCAGAGCGCGGCCCTCATCCATGACGACATCGCCGACGGCAGCGAGCTGCGCCGCGGGGAGCCCTGCCTGCATCGCACGGAGGGCGACGGGCTGGCTATCAACGCCGGCGATCTGGCGCTCACGCGCGTATGCGAGATCGTGCTCGCAGACGACGCGTTGCCAGCAGAGCGCCGCCTGCGCGTGCTTGAGGAGCTGCTGCGCATGGAGCGCCACACGCTCGAGGGCCAGGCGCTCGACCTGGGCTGGGCGCGCGACGGTCGCTGGGATGTGACCAGCGCGGATTACCTCTACATGATCGATGGCAAGACAGCCTGGTACACGGTTGCCAGCCCGCTGCGCGTCGGCGCGCTTGCCGCCGGAGCCTCCGATAGCGCGGCCGGTCGTCTGGCTCAGATCGGACGGCCCGCCGGCTTGGCGTTCCAGCTCCAAGACGACCTGCTCAACCTGGTGGGCGATGCCGAGGCCCAGGGCAAGGACTTCCGCTCCGACATCACCGAGGGCAAGCGCACGCTCGCCGTGGTATGGGCGCTCGAGCACCTGGAGCCGGGCGAGCGCGCCGAGCTCGTGCGCCTGCTCGAGGCAAAGACCGCCGATGAGGACGACCTGGCGCGCGCCGTTGCGCTCATCGAGCAGGGCGGCGGCATCGACGCCTGCCGCAAGCTCGCACAAGAGCAGGCGGCCGAGGCCCAAGCGCTCGCCGCCGAGCTCGCCCGGTCCGGGGTCATCTCGGCCACGGCAGCCGAGCTCCTGGACGCCATGGCAGACTTCTTCATCAACCGCCAGGCATAACGAACGCGCGGGAGCGAGGGCGCCGCGCATGCCGAAACGACCCCGTCCCCAGATTGCGCGCGATTTGGGGACGGGGTCAATCCGGTGCGCGCGTGCGCGGCTACTGTACGCGGTCGCGCACGCGGCGATACAACGTGCCTCCCGCCGCCAGCAGCGCGGCCGATGCCGCCACCGCCGCGATGGCAACCGTCCAGTTGCCATCGCCTGCCGCCGAGGCGGCAACCGTAGAGGTCACGATCGACGGAATCCGGCCCAAGGTGGCAATCAGCACCACCGGCACGAAGCGCATGCCCGTTAACCCTGCAAAATACGTGAGGAAGTCCTTCGGCGTGCCGGGGATCAAGAATATCGCGAGCATCGCCAGCTCCATGCGCCGCGCATCCTGCAGCCAGGAGAACCGGTCGAGCAGCGATCGGTCGAAGAACAGCCCCATCAGGCGCCATCCCCACCGACGAACCGCCGCATAGATGACCGAGGTCGCAATGCCGGACGCCACCAGACACAGCGCTGTGCCCTCCCAAAAGCCGAACGCATACCCGCTCGCCAGCTCGATCGGCTCGCCTGGCAAAAACGCCAGCAGCACCTGCGCCATATTGATGCCCACCAGGGCAAGGCGGCTCGCAAAGGGCCGCTCGGCCACAAACGCGCGCACCGCATCGGCATCGGCCAGCCAGGCGAGCATGCCGGGCAGATAGCGCCAGCACGATGCAGCGATGCCCATGGCGAGGACCACCCCACCAGGGCGGCACGGCGGCGCAGGGTGCGCCTCGCTTCGCCAGGCTCCACCACGCGCGCCCGGCCGCGACCGGACGGCGTCGCATCGATCGCGCCCTCGGTTTCCGGCTGCATCTCCATCATCGCGATACCTCCTCGCCTCTCCAATACGGCAAGTATCGCCACCGGGTGTCTATGCTTTGTCTACCATGCGTTTTTTATCGCTGCTCTATCGAAAAAACTACAGCCTATCCGACGCATCGAAACGCGCGCACACCAGCGCGCCACCGCCCGGCGCCGCCCCCAGTTCCAGCGAGCCGCCATGCAGGCCGCACAGCACCTGCGAGACGTTGAGCCCCAGCCCGAAGTGCTCGGCCGACTTGCTTTCGCTGAAAAATGGGTCGCAGCCGCGCCGCAGCGCCTCGGGCGAGAATCCGGGGCCGTCGTCTTGCACGCACACCGCAAGCATCTCGGAGTCCGCACGAACCTCGAGCTCGATGCGCGTCCGGGCATGACAGCAGGCGTTGCCCAGCAGGTTGTCGAGCACCTCCTCCACCAGCGGCATGTCGATCGAGAGCACGGCGACCGGAGCGGCGGCTCCAAACGCCAACGTGGGCGCACCCGCTTCGGCAACGCTCGACGCCGAAGCCGGGGCGCTCGCGGCGGCGGCTCCGAACGCTGGCGCGGACGCACCCGGGGTCCCCGCCGCCCCTGCCGTGGCCGGGGCGCCGAGCGCATCCGAAGCGCCCCTTGGATCCTGCGCTCGAGCCGGGCAGGAGGCATCCGGCGCATTCGGCGCATCTGGTGCGCCGGCCATCCGCGCCGCACAGGGGCTACCCGCAGCCCTCGAGGCATCCCGCAGCCCTGCGCGCACCACCAGCTGCAGCCCCTCACCGCGCGCCTGCACCACCGCAGCGGCATGATCCACGATGCGCTCCTCCGCATCCGCCACCGTATACGGCCGCCGCACGACGGGGCGCTCGTCGAGCTTCGTCAACCCGCCCATGGCCGACGCATACCGCTCCAAGCGCTCAACCTGCTGCGACAGCGCATCGAGGGTGGAGGCGTCCACATCCTGCCCGCGCGCAGCGCGCATGCGGGCCGTCTCAAGCGTGCCCTTGAGCACGGTCACGGGCGTCCGCAGGTCGTGCGCGAACGCCGCATTCAGGCGGCGGCGCTCCTCCGCCGTGCGCCATAGCTCCCGCTGCGACTCGAGCAGCGACGCGCGCATGTCCTCCATGGTTTTCGAAAGGCGCCCCAGCTCGCTTCCGCACACGCGCTCGATGGAGAAGTCCAGGTCGCGAGCGGCGATGCGGCTCGCCGAGGCCCCCAGCTCATCCAGCGGCGCCGCCACGTGCAGCCGATAGAAACGCCGGAACATAAGCCAGGCCAAGCCGCCGTAGATCACGAACGGCACCATACCGGTGAACAGCGACAGGGCGCGCGGCGCGAAGCCCGCCGGACGCGTGGGCGTGGCGTAGTAGGCGGTGTTCGACACCAGGTTCGCGCCGAACACGTCATCGAGGCTGCTGCCGGTCATCATCTCGAACATCTCCGTGCTCTGCGCGCGGAACAAGCGGCTCTCGGCATCATAGGCGGCAATGTCGTCGGCATCGATCTCGTCGTCGGTGCCGAGGATATCCTCGCGGGAGAACCGCTCGCTGTAGTTGAGTCCCCAGTCGAGCAGGCGCACCTCGCCGGCGCGCACCTGATCGAGCGTGGCGTACATCACCCCGTCGGAGCGCACGTTCGACGAAGCCTCCTGCCCCTCCGCGTGTTCGGGGTCGGCAGCGATAAAGACCGCATACCCCTTCCCGCCGGGCAGGTCGAGCTCGGCGGCCGGCAACAGCGATGCCGACTCCGGATCGTAGATATAGGGACCCGAATCCACCGACACGCGGCGCACGGTGCCGTCGGCGTCGGTCACCTCGATCTCGTAGTAACGGCCGCTCCATATGGTCAACAGCTCGATCGAGCCTGCGGAGAGCACAGTGGCAACCGCCAGGTAGGCCGCCAGGTACACCGCGAACGTCACGCCTAAGGAACGCGTGCGCCACCAGGCAGCCGGACGCTCGCGCCAGGGCAGCAGGCGCAGCTGGGCACGGTCGCGCGCCCGACGCTCGCGACGGCGCATGCGGGCCTCCGTCCAGCTGGCGCGGCGCTGCGCCCATGCGGCGGACACACGGTGCTGTAGCAAGGCCCGGCCGCGCTCGCGCCTCATCGAGCCACCCATTTATAGCCCACGCCCCACACCGTCTCGATGGGGTCGGTGGAAACGCCCGCCGAGGCGAGCTTGTTGCGGATGCGCCGGATGTGCTCACGCACCTGGGCCGGATCGCCCGCAGCCTCCCAACCCCATACGCGCTCGTAGATGGCATCACGGTCGAACACCTGACCCGGACGCTTGCTCAGCAGCGCCAGGATGTCGAACTCAAGCCGCGTGAGGTCCACCAGAACGCCGGAGGCCGGCGCGGGCGTGCGCACGGCAGGCTCGCCAGTGGCCGCCGAAGGAGCGGACTCTTGCTCAGCGGGCCTCTGACCCGCATGTGCCCTGCCGACGCTCGCGCGCCCGACACCCGCTCCCCGCCGCATGCGAGTCAGCGGATGCCGAAGCGGCCGATGCGGCAGCTCCGCCGGAGGATGCCGGACGCACCTCAACTGTTCGTTCACCGTAGTCGATCGTCAGCTCGCGGAAGAACCGTACCGCGCTCGAGCGCTCGTGAGCCCTGCCCTCGCGCGCCATGTGAGCCGCCACGCGTCGGCCAAGCACCTCAAGCGAAAACGGCTTGAGCACGTAGTCGTCGGCGCCGGCGGCGAATCCGTCGAGCTGGTCGACGTCCTCGATGCGCGCCGTCAAAAAGATGATCGGGCAGCTCAGGTGCGCGCGGATGCGGCGACACACCTCGAAGCCATCCATACCCGGCATGTTGACGTCGAGCAGGATGATGTCCGGACGCAGCCCCGACGAGACCGCTTCGAGCGCCGCCGCGCCGCTACCCACGGACGCGACCTCATAGCCTTCCATGCGAAAGAACTCCGCCAGCATGTTCGCGTGGCCTCTTCGTCGTCCACCACCAGCATCCGCATGTGAAGCCCCTTCCTGTTCCGCATCGCATGGGCACAACCGCCCCTCGCTATCTTCCTCCAAATCTGTCAACGTTCCATCGACGATCTGTGAAACGACGCGACCGCCGGTGTGTCTGCAGGCGTGTCTGTCGCGCGCTCGTCGGCGTGTCTGCCGGCGTTCCCGCAGCGGGTACGCCGGTGTACCCGCAGCGGGTTCGTACCCCGTCCATCCAGACAATCCGGGTTCAGATTTTTGCCATCCAGAAATATTGGGTGCGGGCCTTGTCCATTCAGAGCCATTTTTAGCCTCTCAATGGACGAGATACGAACCCTACATTTCCAGACGGACGAAACCCGAACCCCACATGATCCGCCAACCCCAATCCGCCCACGCATCCCGGGCCGCACACCGCCCAACCAGCCCCAGTCCGTCACGTACCCCGCGCGGCACGCCCCGCCACAAGCGCCGCGCTCGTCACCGCGCGCCCCGACAAACGGCTACACTGGAAACCTATCCGGATATCCGCGTGCGAGGAGGCACACCATGCACGATGTAGGCATGAACACCAGCCAGCTTGAAATGAACGTGCGGCAGATCGACGAAACCATCGCGCTTGCGCACGAATGGAGCCATCGGCTGCTCCACGCTACCGAGACCTACGACATGGAGCGCATCGGCACCAAGCTCGAAGCTGCCATGTCGGCACTGGACCAAGCGCACCAGGCGCTTGTCGGCTACGAGGACGCCATCGAGGCCGACCACAATTCCGTCGGCACCGTGACGCTGGTGTAACCATGGGCGCATCCCATCCCGACCGCACCGCGGAGCCCGCGGGCACGCCTGCCGAAAAGCCCACAGGAGCCACCGGCAGCGAGCTTGTCCGCTTCTCCGTCGCCGTTCCCGAGGACCTGCTGCAGGCATTCGACGAGCAGATCGCGCGCCGAGGCGACCTGGCAAACCGCTCCGAGGGCATCCGCGACCTCATCCGCGCCTCGCTGGTGCGGGAATCCCAGCGCACGCCCCATGAGGAGGTCATCGGGTCGCTCACCATGATCTACGACCACCACACCGGTGACCTCACGCGCCGCCTCGACGACGTCCAACACGACTACACCGCCGAAATCGTCTCGACCATGCACGTGCATCTCGACCACCACAACTGCCTGGAAATCCTCGCGCTCAAAGGGCGGGGCGAACGCGTCTACGAACTCGCCGACAAGCTCCTCGGCCTGCGCGGCGTCAAGCACGGCGAGCTCACCTGCGCCGCCACCGGGTCGAGCCTGGCGCTCTAGCGCCCAAAGCGCACAGTACGCACGCGAGCAGCACCATGGAACACGCCCACATCCACATCACCGGCATCGTGCAGGGCGTCGGCATGCGACCCTTCGTGTATCGCGAGGCCATGGCGCACGGCATCGGCGGCTGGGTGCTGAACGCAGGCGACGGCGTGCATATCGAGGCCCACGGCGATTCGGCCGCGCTCGCAGCGTTCGTCCGCGACCTGCGCGCGCACGCCCCGGCGGCGTCGCGCATCGATGCCATCGAGGTTTCCGAGCTCGGCACCGACGAGGGCCCCAAGCGGGCAGACGGGCCAGAAAGCCATGGCAGCGCAAGAAATGCGCAGGTGAATAGCATCGGCAATGCAAGGGGCGCGGATGACATGCCGGCACCCACCTTCCGCATCATCGCATCTGAGGACCGCGCGGCGCACACCACGCTCGTCTCGCCCGACATCGCCACCTGCGACGACTGCCTGCGCGAGCTCTTCGACCCGGCCGATCGCCGCTACCACTACCCGTTCATCAACTGCACGAACTGCGGCCCGCGCTTCACCATCATCCGCGACCTGCCCTACGACCGCGCCAAAACCTCCATGGACGCGTTCCCCATGTGCGACACCTGCGCGGCGGAATACGCCGATCCGCTCGATCGGCGTTTCCACGCCCAGCCCGATGCCTGCTTCGACTGCGGGCCGCACATCACGTGGCAGGAAGGGTTCGCGGCCGTGGAGACGGTGAGCGGCGGCGTTATGCGGCGCGAAACGGGCTCAATGGCCAGCCGCGATGAGATGCCGAGCCGAGCGGGGGCGGCAGCTGGCCGCGGCAGCATACGGGGTGCCGCAGAGACGCCAGCCAGCTGCGATAGCATTCATAGCGAAGCGGGTGCGGCGGCTGACCGCGATGATATGCGGAGCGAAGCGGACACGGCGGCTGGCCGCGGTGGCACGCGGAGCGCAACGGCGGCAACAGCCGGCTGCGACAGCACGCGAGGTGTAACGGCGACGACGGGCGGGCGCGGCACGCGGGACGCAACGGCGGCAACGGGTGACAACAACATGCGGAGCGCAACGCCCGCCATCGGCACGACGCGCGAGGCGAGCGACGCCATCATCGCCCGCTGCGCCGAGCTGCTGGAAGCGGGGGGCATCGTGGCCATCAAGGGTCTTGGGGGCTTTCACCTCGCCTGCCGAGCCGATGCGGAAGCAACCGTGGCCGAGTTGCGCCGGCGCAAGCATCGCGGCCGCAAGCCGCTCGCCATCATGGTGCGCAACCTGGGCATCGCCGACGCGCTCTGCCATCTGAACGACACCGAGCGCGCGCTGCTCCAGGGCAGCGTTCGTCCCATCGTGCTCGCCCGCTCCGCACCAACGCCCCAACGGCTCAACTGATGCAACAACCGACGCCGGCACCGACCGGGCCGCCGGCGCGCAACCCCCGGCGCGCCCCGCGGCGCCTGCCACCGTGGACGCCGCGGACCCCGACCGTCCCGCGCGCATGGCGATCGGCGGCAAACACGGTTCCCCGACGCACCCATCACCGCCCCACAGCTGGCGCCAAGCGTCACCTGCGGCTTGCCGAGCGCAGGCATCATGCTTCCCTACACGCCCCTGCAGCACCTGCTGATGGCCGCCTGCGCCGCGCGCGGCGTATATGCCCTGGTCATGACCAGCGGAAATGTCAGCGGCTCCCCCATCGAGACAGACGATGAGCGCGCATGGGGAACCCTGGTCGAAGGCGGTATCGCCGATGCGCTCCTCGGCAACGACCGGCCCATCCTCACCCGCTACGACGATTCGGTCGTCATGGTTTCCGAAGGGACGGCCCGCCCCGTCCGCCGCGCACGCGGCTACGCGCCCCGTCCGCTCGCCCTGCCGGCACGTGCGCCCCGCGATCCCGGCCCTGCGATCGCCGACGGCGCCTGCTGCGTTCTGGCCTGCGGTCCCGAACAGAAAAGCACGCTCGCCTACACCCGCGAGCGCACGGACGGCGAGGCGTCGTGCTTCGTCTCCCAGCACATCGGCGACCTCGACAACGCGCAGACGCTCGACGCCTGGCACGAAGCCCGTACCCGGCTTGCGAACCTGTTCGACCTGCACCCCACCGTGCTCGCCTGCGACGCACACCCCGCCTACCGCTCAAGCCAATGGGCGCGCGCCGAGGCGCTCCGCGCGCACCTGCCCCTCATCGAGGTGCAGCACCACCATGCGCACATCGCCTCGGTCATCGCCGATGCGGCGGCTCGCGGCGCCCACGACCCCACCCAGCCGGTGATCGGCATCGCACTCGACGGCACGGGCGCCGGAGCCACCTTCGATGCCGAGGGAACCCTGCAGCCGGATGGAACCGTCTGGGGCGGCGAGGTGCTCGTGGCAAGCCTTACGGGCATGCAACGGGCCGCCCATCTACGCTGCTGGCGGCTCCCGGGCGGCGAGGCATCGGTGCGCGATGCGCGACGCTGCGCGTGGTCGCTGCTGGCCAGCTACCGCCTGCTCGACCATCCGGGCACAGCCGAGCTCGTCAGCGCGCTCAGCCTCCAAGAGCGCACGCTCATGGAAGCCATGGTGGCGCGCAGCCTCAACAGTCCGTTCACCAGCAGCGCCGGGCGCCTGCTCGATGCCATCGCCGCGCTGCTCGGCATATGCCATCGCGCGACCTACGACGGCGAGCCGGCAATCGCATTGGAGGCCGCCGCGCTCCGTGCGCACCGGTGCGAGAACGGGCCCGCGCTGGCGCCTGCAGGCACAGCCGCGGCCGCGAGCCCCACCGCAGCCGCAGGCGTGGCGACAGCAGGCGTACCCACCGAGCCCGACGCCCTGGCAAGCGCACCCGCCCCGGTGGCGCCTGCGGTGTGCGCGCGGCCTGCAACAAGGACCCGCAATCAGAGCGCCCCCGGCCTCGCCCTCGCCGGCACTATCTCTGCCAGCACCGACCATTCGTCCGCTGCACTCGCAGAGATCGACGTCGAGGCCCTGCTCACCCATCTGCTCGACGGCCTTGCGCGCGGCGAGGATCGCGATGGGCTCGCGCGCGATGCGCACCTCCTGTTCGCCCGGATCATGGCCCACGCCGCCATCGATGCCGCCCACGAGCACGGCATCTCGTCCGTAGCGCTGTCCGGCGGCGTGTTCACGAACCGCCCGCTGCTGCACGACATCACGAGCATCCTTGCGCACCACGGCCTCACCGTGCTAACCCCGCACACCGTCCCCTTCAACGACGGCTGCATCGCCTACGGGCAGGCAGCTATCGCACGGGCATGCATCTTTGCCGCCAAACGTCCGCCCCGGGCGTATGGAGAGCGCCGCCAGGGGTAGTATCGGAAGCGTTACACATCGCCTATTCGCGGGACCGCCCCGCAGGATCGAGCAACCATGTGCCTTGCAGTTCCCGGCAAAATCCTGAGCATGTCCGCCGACGCGCGCGCCACCGTCGATATGCTCGGCGCCCAGCGCGAAATCTCCTTGCGCCTGACGCCTGCCGCTCAGGTGGACGACTATGTGCTGGTGCACGCCGGCTTCGCCATCCAGGTTATCGACGCGCAGGAAGCCGCCGAAACCCTTCAGCTCGTGGACGACCTCGCCGAGCTCACCGCCGATGAACTCGGCCTGGACGCCGGCATCGGGGCCACCGACGGTGCCGCCGCGCCCGCCGCCGCGCCCGCTGCCCCGGAGCGCGCATGATGCCCGCCGCGTCCACCACTCCGGAGCCCGGCATCGACTTCGCCGCCTTCCGCGACCCCGTGCGGGCACAGGCCCTCGTGCGCACCATCCACCAGCTCGTGGGCGAGCGCCGTATCAACCTCATGGAGGTCTGCGGCACGCACACGGTGAGCATCGGCCGCTACGGGTTCCGCTCCATCATACCCGCCGGCCTCAAGCTGCTCTCCGGTCCCGGCTGCCCCGTGTGCGTCACCGCCAACCGCGACATCGATCACGCCATCGCGCTCGCCCAGGTCGATGATGCCATCATCGCCACCTTCGGCGACATGATGCGCGTGCCCGGGTCCACCACCTCACTCGCCGAGCAGAAGGCCGCCGGACGCGACATCCGCATCGTCTACTCGCCGCTCGACGCCCTCGACATCGCCGCGCGGAACCCAAGCCGCCAGGTCATCTTCATGGGCGTGGGGTTCGAGACCACCACACCTGCCATCGCGGCCTGCATCCTCGAGGCGGCTTCGCGCGAGCTCGACAACTTTTCGGTGTTCTGCGCCCATAAAACCACGCCGCCCGCGCTGCGCGCCATCGCCAGCGACCCGCGCACCCGCATCGACGGCTTCATCCTGCCCGGGCACGTGTCCACCATCACCGGCACCGAGCCCTACCGCTTCCTGGTGGACGAGTTCGGCATGCCGGGCGTGGTGACCGGATTCGAGCCGATCGACATCCTGGAGGGCATCGCCCTGCTTGCGCGCATGGTGGTAGAGGATGCGCCTGCCATTGAGAACGCGTACCGTCGCGGCGTGTCCGCAGCGGGCAACCCCACGGCGCGCGCCCTGGTGGAGCAGGTGTTCGAGCCCTGTGACGCCATCTGGCGCGGCCTGGGTCCCATTCCCGCCTCGGGGCTTCGCATACGACCGGCGTTCCGGCACCTGGATGCACGCGAGCGCTTCGACGTTGCCGTGGAACCGACGGTCGAGCCGCGCGGTTGCCGCTGCGGTGACGTGCTGCGCGGCCGGCTCGCCCCCACCGAGTGTCCGCTGTTCGGCCGCACCTGCACGCCCGAGCACCCCACGGGCCCCTGCATGGTGAGCTCCGAGGGCAGCTGCGCGGCGTATTTCCGGTATCGCGAACGCTGACGGCGGGCGGGTCGGGCACAGGGCCGATACGTAACACGATTTCTTTCAGAAGGAGCGGGGTCACCATGAGCAACAACGCCGTACAACTCGGACACGGATCGGGCGGGCAGATGATGAAGCGCCTCATCGACGAGGTGTTCCTGGAGGCATTCGGCGCGGCGGAGCTGCACGCCGGCAACGATGCGGGTGTGGCCGAGCTGTCGCTTCCGACAGCAGGTGCGATCGGGCTGGCGGACGCTCCCGGTGACCGTCAGACGGCTTTTCCTGTGGCGGCAGACGCTGCAGCTGCGGACACCTCAGCGGGCGCCGCTGCTGAGAGCACCGCGGCGACCGCAGCAGTACCCGCTCGCATCGCCATGTCCACCGACAGCTTCGTGGTCTCGCCTCACTTCTTCCCCGGCGGCGACATCGGCCGTCTGGCGGTGTGCGGCACCGTCAACGACGTGGCCACCGCAGGGGCGCGCCCGCGCTACCTCTCCTGCGGATTCATCCTCGAGGAAGGCTACCCTCTAGATGACCTGCGGCGTATCTGCCGCAGCATGGCCGAGACAGCAGCCGAGGCGGGTGTGCGCATCATCACCGGCGACACCAAGGTCGTAGAGCGCGGGCATGCCGACGGCGTCTACATCAACACGGCGGGCGTGGGTGAGGTTCCCGCGGGCATGGCTCTGTCCGGCGCCAACTGTCGACCCGGCGATGTCGTGCTGGTGTCCGGCACGCTGGGCGATCACGGCATCGCCATCATGAGCCAGCGCGAGGGCCTGGCCTTCTCCACGCCGATCGCAAGCGATGCCGCCCCGCTCAATCACCTCATCGCCGCCGTGCTCGCCGCCGCGCCGCACACACGCTGCTTCCGTGATCCCACGCGCGGCGGCCTGGCGAGCACACTCAACGAATTCGCCGAGGCCAGCGGCGTGGCGTTCGAGATCGAAGAGGAGGCGGTGCCGGTGCGTGAGGCGGTGCGCGGCGCCTGCGAGATGCTCGGGTACGACGTGCTGCAGGTGGCCAACGAGGGCAAGATGGTCGCCGTGGTCCCGGCATCCGAAGCCGATGCGGCGCTGCGCGCCATGCGGGCGAGCCGCTATGGGCACGACGCGGCCGTCATCGGCCAGGTGCACGCACTCGAGGACGGCCACGCGCCGAGCGTCCGCGTCCGCACCCCCTGGGGCTCCACGCGCATCCTCGACATGCTCGTAGGCGAACAACTCCCCCGCATCTGCTAACGCAATTTGGGTAACGCAATCTGGGGACGGGGTCGTTTCGTAACGCAATTTGGGGACGGGGTCGTTTCGTACACGAAAATGTCCGCAGCCCCACCAATCTGGGGACGGGGTCGTTTCGTATTTGCGGCGTTTACCTGTGCATATACGAATCGACCCCGTCCCCAAACTGCACGTCCCCAGACTGCAAGACTGCACGACCAAGCGGATCAGTAGTGGACGAGCTCGATCCCGTGGTCCTCCACGTAGGCCAGCACAGATGCGTCGCACAACACCGCCAGCTCGCGCACGCGATCGACGTTATACGAGCTGCGCCGGTACAGCTCCAAATCGCAGTAGCCCGGATGCGCCATGATCTCAATGTCGCGCCCCTCGTGCGCCCGCAGCAGCTCAAGAAGCGCATCCGGCGTCGCCGTGGGGCCGAAGAACCCGCACACAAATTCAAAACTTCCGTACCGGCGCAGCTCCAAGCCATATTCCTCGGCAAGACCGCGCGAAACCGCCAGCAGGTCGTCTGTCAGATCATGCACACTGTGGTGCGAGTCGATATGCGTGGGCATCCTGCCGAACACCTCGCGGAACCGCTCGATTTGAGCACGCCACTCCACGCGGACCTCATCCATGTCGAGCGCAGCCGCATCAAGCTCTCGCCTGCTCGGAAACTGCCCCGCGGCCGTCACTAACGACGAACCGTCCGTCAGCGGGGCGCCCAGCGTGAGCGTGAGATGTACGCCCACGCCCAGCCCGTCGCACCCCTCCACGCAGGCGGCAGCGTATTCAATAGAGTCGCCGTTCGCCAAGGCCGTTGTGGAACGCAGGATTCCACTCCTATAGGCCTCAACGATCCCCAGCGTATTCGCCTTGGTATAGCCCAGATCGTCACCGTTCACAACAAGGCGCATAGCGCACCTCCCCTTCCTGCCGCACCTCCACGAGCCGGCACAACTCGAGCAGCAGCCGCAGCGCCGCCCGCAGCTCGCCCCACCATGGATGCCCGCGACTTTCACGCGAAACCGATACAAAAAGCGGCCCAACCATAACGTCGGGCCGCTCGAACACACCGTCGTTGCACGAGGCGCAATCAACACCTACGCGCCCAGAACCTTCTTCACCTGCTCGATCACGGCGGCGCCGTCCATCATGCCGTACGCGCGCATGTCGATCGCCTCCACCGGCTTATCGGGCAGCAGAGCCTGAATGCGCGCCAGCTCGAAGCGCACCTGCGGGCCCAGCAGCACGATGTCCGCCTCCTTGCCGAACGCCTCCGCCTCGGCAATGGGATGAGCGGCAATCGTCGCCTCAAACCCCGACGCATCGGCCGCCTGCTGCATCTTGGTCACCAGCAAACTCGTCGACATACCCGCCGCGCAGAACAGAACGATGTTTTTCATGTCAGTATCCTTTCGTAGAGGGCCGACCCATCCACATGGGCCAACCCGATCATATATCCAACCATATCCCGCCATACCGCCGGCGAAAACCGCATCCGCCGCGCGCCGCCCAGTGCCCCGAAGGTGCAATGACAAGCGAAACAAAGGCCTCGCCTTGCGCCTCGAAGCGGCCTCGCCGCCCCGAAGGGCGCGCGGCACGCCTTGCGCCTCGTCCGGGGCGGAGCGGTCGCACCACCCGGCGGGCGCACATCGCGCTACTCCTGGGCCGCCTCGGCGTCGAGCAGCGTCTTGTCGTACGCCTTGATGAACGGCAGGCAGATCACCACATCCAGCGCCAGCAGCACGAAGTACAGCACGATGGTCTTGGGATCCATGGTTGCCAGGAACGCCTGCAGCGGACCGGGCACCGTGAACGGCAGGGTGATGTAGAAGCGCCCCAGGATCCCGGCCTGCGCCAGCAGATAGTACGACGAGAAGTTCACCATGGAGCAGATCAGCAGCGGCACGTAGGTAAACACGTTGAGCACCGTGGGCATGCCGAAGATCATGGGCTCGTTGATGTTGAACACGCACGGCACCGACGCGACCTTCGCGATGCTCTTGAGCTGTGCGCTACGGCAGAAGAAGATGACCACCAGCAGGATGGCGAAGTAGGTGATCCAGTTGCCGAACACGCTGTTGGCCGCACCGGAGAAAATGTAGGGCATGGCCTGGCCGGACTGATATGCCTCGAGGTTGGCGGCAAGCGCCGCGGTCGTGATCGGGCTCGTTACGACCGACACCATGTTCGCACCATGGATGCCGAAGAACCAGAACGTCGTCATGATGACGTTGATGAGCAGCACCGACGGCAGGCTTCCGGTGGCAGACAGCAGCGGCTGGAACACCGTGTACACCAGCGACGTCAAGCCAGCACCCGTCACCGTCGTGCACAGCACATCGAGCAGGGTGAAGCCAACCACGCTCAGCGTCATGGGAATCAGCACGTTGAACGGGGCGGCCACGTTGGGCGGAACCGTAGCGGGCAGCTTGATGGCGATGTTGCGCTTGATGCACTGGTGATTGATCTCAACGACCGCCAGCGCGATCACCATGGCGCCGAACATATAGGAGGCACCCAGCTGGCTGATGGAGATCGACAGCGTTTCCAAATCGACCGCGTTGCTCACGCACAGAAAGACCAGCAGCGCGCAGAGCATGTTGTTGATGCCGTCCATCTTATAGGTGGATGCCAGCTGATAGGCAACGCCGCACACCACGTACAGCGAGATGACGCCGATCGTCATATAGTACGGCACCATCAGCACCGAGGCGTTCGCGGTTGCCCACGCCTGCCAAGCAAGCAGGAAGTCGGCGAAGATATTGCCGCCCGCAAGCCCCGAAGGCACCGGCGGCATGGCCAGCAGGCACGCGAAGCCGCCGATTATGGTGATGGGAATCATGACGGTCATGCCGTCGCGGATCGCAGCGAGGTACTTCTGCTGCGAGATCTTCATGCCGATCGGCACAACGGTGCGTTCCATCACGGCCTGGAATCGATCCATGAACGACTGTTTTTGCGCGGCCGTCTCACTCATGGTGGACCTTCCCTTCTTTCGATTTCTTCTGAACGATGGTGATGCATGGCTTGCGTCGCCTACGAATGTACGCATTGTTGAATGGATTTTCAAGAGATTTACCGTTCACCGAAAAAATCATTCGGTGAACGGTAAATGATTCATTCATGGTGTACAGTAAACCCGTCCTGTAGTCGAATCTGTGAAATGGCAGCTAATCATGCGTATAGCATTTGATAAAGTAGACATCACTCCTCAGAGACCCTGCTATATGGCAGGATATAGTCGCACAGAACCGAGCGACTCGGTCCTTGACTCCATTCAAATCAATACCGTTGCATTTGAGATACAGAATGAATCGTTCATTCTGTGCGTGTTGGACTCAATCATGGTGAGAGGAGTTCTGCACCCAGGTGAAGGCACGCGTGGCTCAGCAGACGGACACCCCCGCCGAGCACATCGTTGTCTCCTGCATCCACACGCACTCCGCCCCCGCCTACTTCAAGCTCGCGTTCGAGGACACGCATGTGGAGCCCGAGCTGCGCGCGGGCGCATGCAACTCCATGGTGGAGAGCGCTCGGCGCGCGCATGGCTCCATGCGGGAAGCCCATGTTGAACTCGAGCGCATGTATGTCGAAAGCCTCTACGGGAACCGCAATGTCAAGGGCGGCGTTGAGGACAAGTCCTGCCAGCTGCTCATGTTCCGCGACAGCAGCGGAGAGCCGCTTGGGGCCCTGTTCAACCTCTCCGCGCATCCCACGATCCTCAACGGGTCGAGCCGCGTGCTGTCGGCCGACCTCATCGGCCAGGCGCGCCTGCTGCTTGAGCAGCAGCTCAAATGTCCGGTTGCCTGCGTCAACGGCACCTGCGGCGACGTCTCGACGCGTTTTTTCCGCACCACCTCGGGTATCGAGGAGCTCACCTCGACCGCGCAGGCGCTTGTCGACCAGTTCATGGAGCGCCGCGAGCCCATCGCGCTCACGGCGGGCCCCGTCCGCTGCGGACGCATCGAGCGACCCTGCACCTATGAGGCGGCCACAGACCCGGACTGGCAGGATATGACCGCACGGATCCAGAAGGACCTCGACAGCGCAAACCCCAATCGCAGCTCGGCGTTTCTTATGGACCGCCAGCTGCGCAAGCGCGCGATGGGCGCCATCCACCTCACCCTGATCAGCCAGTTCTACCTGGCGGGAAACCTGCTCATCGTCACCCTTCCGGGCGACATCTGCAGCGAGCTGGGGCTGCGCATCAAGCGCGCGTTCAGCGATCTCGAGGTCATCATCATCGGCTACGCCAACACCTACTGCAACTACCTCGTGCCCAGCAGCGATTACGGCCAGTACTTCGAAACCTTCAATTCGCGCTTGGCGCGTGGCGAATCGGACGCATTCATCGAGTCGGTCATTGGTAGTATTGAGTCACTACGCGCTGAATAGCTATTCGTTGCAGGAAGAAGTGAGCTTATGAATCCATTCGAGCAAATGCAACTCAAACAGAGCAGCTACACCAGCACCGACCGCCAGGTATACGACGCCATCGTCAACAATATCGACGCCGTGCTGCGCGGATCGGCCACCTCGATCGCCGAGGATTTCGGCATCTCGCAGCCAGCGATCACGCGCTTCTGCAAAAAACTCGGGTACCACGGGTTCTCCGATTTCAAGATCGCGGTCTACCAGCACCACAAGTCGGCCGCGATGACCGATTCGCCCAGCACCGTCATCGACTACTACTGTAGCCTGCTGCGCCTCGTGCCCGGCGCCATGGAACAGGCGGACATCCCGCAGCTCATCGACCGACTGCTCGGTTCGCGCATGGTCGCGAGCACCGGGTTCCACAAAAGCGCCCTGCCCGCGCAGCTGCTCAACCTCAACCTCGTCAAGTTCGGCCTGGCAACCAGCTTTGTCCCCTACGATCAGCTGATGCCCGAGCAGATGCTCAGAGAGCGCGACACGCTCGTGATCTTCTCGGCAACCAGCAAGGTATATAAGGAGTGCGTCGAGAGCATCCGCGAACTCGACCCTGTTCGTCGTCCCTACGTGGTGCTGGTGACCATGAACGCGAAAAACCCGCTGCGCAACAAGGTCGATCAGGTCATCTGGCTGCCGAATTACCAGAACCAGAACTACACGCAGTACCTCGAAAGCCAGATCGTCTTCATGGTGTTCGTGGACCTGCTCACCAACGCCATCGCCCAGAAGACGTCGCGGTAGCGCAAGCGACGGGCGCGCTCATCGAGCCGGTCGTGTCGCCGTAAACCTGGCCGAGGCGCTTCGGCCTCAACCAGTCACCCCACGGCAGGCCCTCTGCCTCCACCGTGTATTCACCGTGTCCGGCACCGCCCAGCGGACGGGCGGGCGCGGCGTGCAAACTTCTACCGAAAGGACCCCCATGATCGCCATCAACTGCACGATGTACCACGACAAGCTCAAGGACTATGTCGCCGCCATCGAGGACCCCGCCTGCACGCTCGTGAACGAGAGCCCCATGGAGCTGTGCTACGAGACCACCGACGACGCGCAGGCCCTCACGGTGGTGAAGCAGGCGCTCAAGGCCACGCCCGAGTTCAAGGCCGTCTACTTCCAAATCCACGCAAAATAGGCGCCCCGAGCGCCCCAGCCAAGCATATCGACGACCCTGCAAAGGAGCACATCCATGAATCCCCAGATCGAACAGGCAAGCTTCCAAATCATCGCCGCCGTGGGAGCAGCCCGCTCAAACTACATCGAAGCCATCCACCGCGCCGAAGCGGGCGACTTCGACGGCGCCGAGGCGCTCATCAAGGAGGGTCAGGAGATTTTCACCGCCGGGCACGATGCCCACTTCGGCCTCATCCAGCAGGAGGCCGCCGGCGAGCAGAGTGACCTGGCGCTCATCCTCGTCCACGCCGAGGACCAGCTGATGAGCGCTGAGGCGTTCGGAATCCTCGCGCGCGAATTCGTCTCGGTCTACCGCAAGATCGCCGACGTGGCGTAACGACATCGCCGCATCCGCCTTCGATCAACACCCGGAGTTACCATGCCCATAGCCCAAGCCCTGCTGTTGCAAACCTGCATCATGTTCATGCTCATGGGCCTGGGCATGGCGCTCTACCGGCTCGGCATACTCACCAAACGCACCGCCCAGGACCTGGGCGGCATGCTCATCAAGGTGGTGCTGCCCGTCGTGATCGTGCGGTCGTTTTGGGGCAGCTTCTCCCCGGAACGCCTGCAGGCCCTCGGCATCACGTTCGCACTCTCCTTGGCCCTGCTCTGCCTGGCGATTCTCATTTCTCGCACCTGTTTCCGCGCCGACGGCGTCGATGAGTTCTGCGCCGCGTTCTCAAACGCCGGGTTCATCGGCATCCCACTGGTTCAAAGCGCCTTGGGAACTGAGGCCGTCTTTTTCATCGCATGCTTCATAGCCCAGCTCAACGCCCTGCAATGGACCTACGGCAAACGGCGCATCGCCCGAAGCGACCAGCCGATTTCAGCCCGATCGGTCCTGGCGAACCCCATGCTTGTCGCCCTGACGGTCGGCATTGCGCTCTTTTGCCTGCACATCCCCACCAACCCCATCACCAGCGGCGTGGTGGATGCGATTGCCGCGCTCAACACGCCCTTCGCCATGATCGTGCTCGGTGTCAGCTTGGCCGAGGCCGATTGGCGCTCGCTGTTCACCACCGCACGTTTCTGGACGGTCTCGATCGTCCGCCTCGTCGTGATACCCGCAGCCTCGCTGGCCCTGCTGTGGCTGCTCCCCGGCAGCCAGGCAATCAAGCTCGCCTTGCTCATTGCCGCATCGGCTCCCGCTGGATCGAACGCCGCGGTGTTCTGCCAGCAGCTGCAGCAAGATCCCGGGCGCGCCAGCAGCATCGTATGCCTTTCAACCGTGCTTTCGCTGGCCACCATCCCAACGATCTCGGCTATCGGAAGCCTGGTGCTGTAACGGGAGCCGCCAGGACAACGTCGCCGCTGCCGCACAGATGCGCGAGCGCTGGCTTGCAGCAGCCTGCTGCGGCGCGGCGACGCGATGTCACGCGCCACTTGCTACCCATTCTCGCTGCCCATCGCAGCTTGCGCCCCCGCCACGCACCCGTGACGCGACACTCGCTTGCAGCTCGCTACAGCGACGAGCGCAGCACCGCCTCCGGTTGCAGTTGCAGCTGCTGCGCGCCCGAACCGCTCGGGGCGTCCGCCGGCCTCGCCGCGCGCTCCATCAGCATCTGCAGGCACGTCCGCGCCATCTGCTCCATGGGAATCTCAACGCACGACAGCGGGGGCCACATGTGCGCGGCATACTCCGGCAGCATGCTGCCAACGGAAACCACCCCCACCTCGCCGGGCACCAGCACGCCGCGCTCGTGAAGCGCATGCAGCGCCCCGGCTGCCACCAGGTCATTCGGGGCGAACAGGCAATCGGGCAGCGGTTCAGGCAGTGCCCGCACCGCCTCGTACCCATGCTGGGCGTCGTTGCCCGCAACATGCGCGCACGCAACCGTCGCGCCCGCATCGCGCAACGCCGCCGCGAATGCCTTCTCGCGCGCAGCTGCCCCCGCAAACGTCTGTGGCGCCGACAAGCACATGGCGCGCTTCGCACACCCCGCAGCCCCGCGCCGACTCAGCACCATGCGGGCTGCCATCTCGCCAACCACGGCGTCGTCTACCGAAACGGACGGATATCCAGCGACCTCGCGATTGTAGAGCGCCACCGGGACCATCGGCTCGCAAGCGCCCACATATGCCAGATCATCGTCGTTCGCATTCGCCACGATGGCCGCGTCGAAACCGGGCGCGTTGTGCAGCAGCCCCGCAGACGACAGCTGCCCCATGCGATAGGACACGACCATGATGTCCACATCCAGGCCGCCCTCCGCGATGCCCTCATGCAGCCCTCGCAGGAAGCGGGCGAGCATGGCCTCACGGAAGTCGTCGGCCCAAAACAGCGCGATGCTCGTGCGCGGCTCCGCTCCCCTCAGGCGCCGCGCGGCGGCATTCGGCCGATACCCCAGCGCGCGCATCGCATCAAGCACCCGCTCCTGCGTAGCCGGGGAGATTTTCCGGTCGGCCGCCCGTCCGTTTGCCACGATGGACACCGTGCTGAGAGACACACCCGCCCGCGCCGCCACCTCTTTAATCGTCGCCATCCTCGCTCCTTGCCCCGGCCGCCGGTTCGCGGGTGTGCTCATCCGTTGGTTCACAAGCGCGCGCCCGCCAGCTCGCAAACACAGCCGTCCGCCAGCCCATAGGTGCGCCCGCCCGCTGGCCCACAAGCACGCTTGCCCGTCGGTTCGCAGCCGCTGGTCCACTGGCACGCTCACTTTGAATCTTTCATCTCACCCATGCTAGCACAGCCTTGACAGTCACAAGTAGAACGTTATACTCAAAGCAGTTAGTACAACGTTGTACTAACGCATGGCAAGCGTTTCCGCACACATATCGTTTGAAAGGACCGCGTATGCGTACCGTACGAATCGGGTCGGGAGCCGGATATGGCGGCGACCGCATCGAGCCCGCCATCGACCTCATGTATCGCGGGGAACTCGACTACCTTATCTTCGAATGCCTGGCTGAACGCACCGTTGCGATCGCGCAGATGCGCAAGCGCGACAATCCCAACCTCGGCTACAACGACCTGTTCGACTACCGTTTCGAGCGGATTCTGGACGCCATCGCAGATCTGCGCGCCCGCAACGCACGCGTGCCCCGCATCATCACCAACATGGGGGCCGCAAATCCCTCGGCGGCAGCCGAGCGCTGCCGCGTGCTTGCACGGGAGCGGGGCATCACGGGCTTGCGCATTGCCTGCGTGACCGGCGATGATAAGACACCGGAGCTCGAGCGCTACCTCGACTTCGATACCATCGAGCAGCGAGCCCCGCTTTCGGCGATCGACGGCGAAATCATCTCCGCGAACGGCTACATCGGCTGCTCGGGTATCGTCGAGGCGCTTAAGCACGACGCCGACATCGTCATCACGGGTCGCGTTGCCGACCCCTCCCTCGCCCTGGGGCCGCTCGTGCACGAATTTGGCTGGCACATGGACGACTATGAGCGGCTGGGACGTGGCACATGGGTGGGCCACCTGCTGGAATGCGCCGGCCAGGTGACGGGCGGGTACTTCGCCGACCCTGGCTACAAGGAGGTGCCGGAGCTGTGGAATCTCGGCTTCCCCATCATCGAGGTGGACCAAGACGGCAACGGCGTGGTCACCAAGCTGCCTGAAACCGGCGGCCTCGTGAGCGAGGCGACCGTCCAGGAGCAGACGCTCTATGAGATTCAAAACCCCGCACGCTACCTCACGCCCGATGTCATCGCCGATTTCTCGCAGGTGCGCATCGAGCAGGCCGGCGCCGACCGCGTTCGAATTTCCGGCGCATCGGGAAGCGCGCCCAACGGCTTTTTCAAGACGAGCGTCGGCTACCACGATTGCTTCATCGGCGAGGGCCAGATGAGCTACGGAGGAGCCAATGCCCTGCAGAAGGCGCAGCTCGCACGCACCGTGCTCGAGCATCGCTTCGAGATGATCGGCTTGGAAGCCGAGGAGGTGCGCTTTGACTACATCGGTGTCAACGCGCTCTACGGAGCCGAGCTCTCCTCGCACCTATCCACCGCCCCTGCGCCCTGTGAGGTTCGGCTGCGCGTGGCTGCACGCGTCAAGACCGAGGCGGCTGCGCGTGAGGTGGGCCGCGAGGTCGAAGCGCTTTACACCAACGGGCCCGCAGGTGGAGGCGGCGCCACGGCGAGCGTGCGCAACATTATCTCCATCGCCAGCATTTTGATTCCCGCACTGATTTCTCGGTGCACGTTGACTACCTGGAGGCGTAATCATGAAACTCAAAGAGATCGCACACTCCCGCACGGGGGATAAAGGAAACATCTCGGTCATCTCGCTCATCGCATACGATTCGAGCGATTACCCCCTGCTGGCAGAGCGCGTGACGGCCGCGCGCGTGGCAAACTGGTTCGCGCAGATCTGTCGCGGCACGGTCACACGATACGAGATTCCCTCCATCGGCGCACTCAACTTCGAGCTGACCGATGCCTTGGGCGGCGGCGTCACACGCTCGCTGGCCCTCGACATGCACGGCAAAACGCTGGGAGGCGCCCTGCTCGAAATGGACCTATAACAGCGCCCTGCAATTTGGGGACGGGGTCGTTTCGTACGACGCAATTTGGGGACGGGGTCGTTTCGTTCGGTCTGCAGGCTTGGCAGTCGACAGCCCAGGGACGGAGTCGTTTCGTATTTGCGGCGTTTACCTGCGCATATACGAATCGACCCCGTCCCCAAACTGCACGGTGAGGCTTTAGGCTTCGGCGGCTGCCATGTCCGCAGACGCGACTGCCTCCTCACCGGTGCGTGCCGCACAGGCTCGACGGCCCATCTCGGACCACTCGGGCTCCTCGTCGGGCAGGGAGCCCGGCTCCTTCTTCACCAGCTCCTTCAGGCAGTTCACCGCCACGATCAGACCGAGGGCAACCAGCAGCACCGCAAACACCAGCTGCAAGCCGGAGGTCGCCACGGCAGCAGCACCGCCCGCCGCGAGCGCCGTCACGCACCCGGCGATGCTCAGCCCCAGTGAGGTGAACGTGCACGCCAGCAGGAACGCCACCGGAACATACAGCATGGCGCCGCGACGTCCGGTGCAGCGGCAAAACACCGCCAGCGTGATCATCGTCATACCGCCGAGCAGCTGATTGGATGCGCCGAACAGCGGCCAGATCGCCAGATACCCGCCGAAGGTCAGCGCCAAACCCGGGAGCAGGGTCACCACCGTGGCAAACCAGGGGTTGCCCAGCACACGCATAGCGCCCGTCTGCGCGCTGCCCGCCTCAAGCGCGTCGTTCGAGGAGGCAAAGAATTCCGAGAACGACGTGCGTCCGATACGCGCCACAGCGTCAAGCGAAGTCAGCGCCAGCGCCGAAACGTTCATGGTCATGAACACCGTGGCCAGGGTGCCGTCAACACCAAACGCCTGCATACCGCGTGCGATACCAGCGGAGAAGATCTGAAACGGCGTCGCCGCGGCGGCACCGCCCGTACCCGCCGTATTCATGGTCGAGAACATGATGCCCGCCACGATGATGGCAAGGATACCCACGAACGACTCGACGACCATCGCCCCATAGCCAACCTTGACGGCATCCGTCTCAC
>ENA-OQMN01000093-OQMN01000093.1-human-gut-metagenome-genome-assembly--contig:-NODE-93-length-28741-cov-3.806668_pt1 | contig 28741 bp, 41 predicted proteins | sample MGYA00242765_ERZ504861 | MGnify/ENA primary metagenome ERZ504861 (study PRJEB26092, sample SAMD00036417) | human gut metagenome | host: Homo sapiens | study: EMG produced TPA metagenomics assembly of... | reverse complement strand
CAACGCGCTGTCTGCAGTCATATTCTGCGTCATTCTGGCAATCATCCTGATTTCCAACGCCGCAGACTCCCGCGCCTACCGCCGCAACCAGAACGCCATCCGCAAAGCCATGCTGGACGAAGGGGGGGTCGCTGAAGATGAAGCTGAAAAAGTTTTCCGCTGCAGCGCTGGCCGCACTGACTGTCACCAACCATCGCCCGTACCCCTCAACGCCGAAGCGCCTGAGGAGCCTGCGGCACTTGAGGTCCGACGCCGCGTTGGCGTCGTGGCTGAAATAGACCATCGGGCGCGATCCCGCCGCAAGCGCCTCCTCCTCGCTCACCGCCGCCATCCCTACTCCAGAAGGCGTCCGGCGGACTCGAGGACGCCGAGGGCCAGGGACACGAGATCCGGAGGCGGCACCCGACACGAGGTCCGCAGCGTTCGACGCTGGAGACCATTCGGCCCCCAGGGCGAATGCCCGCGCCGCCATGCCCCCCAGCAGGCATGCATGGCGGTTTCGCCCGCTCCGAGCTTGATGAACGTCATCGCTCCCCCTCCGTCCCGCCGCGCAGCATGAGCGCGGCGCCGATCCTCTCGCCTATCCACCGCATGACGGGCACCGCCATGCTGTTGCCGATGGCCTTGTAGCGCGGCCCGTCCGGGCACTCCACGGCCGACTTGCCGCGATAGGGCACGAGCGTCCAATCGTCCGGCATGCCCTGCAAGCGCTCGCACTCGCGCGGGGTGAGACGGCGCACGACCGGCCCGGACACCACCGGCGGGTCCTTCCTGCTGTGGCAGGACAGCGCCCCGCACACCTCGCCGTCCACCATGCCGTTGGGCTGCGTGTCGGTCATGCACACGACCGCGCCCGGCTTGAACCCGCCGGACGACGCGGGGATGGTCCCGCTGACCTGCTCGCTCACGGTCGCCTTGCAGTCTCCTGATACGTACATGACCGCCGGGTCGCCCGCGTTCAGAGCCCCGCCTGCCGCCTCAGCGCGGCGTCCAGCTCGGGCGGCAAGCTCCTGCCTCTTCTCTCGGCCCGGCCGAGGATCCCAAGGCACGCGCGCTCGCTCAAAAAGTACCTCGCAGGCACCGGCCGGGTCTCCAAGCATTCCGACAACGAACACACGTCGGCGGCGCTGGGCCACTCCGAAGAACTGCGCGTCAAGAACTCTCCACGCCAGACCGTACCCGAGCTCATCCAGGCCTGCGAGCAGGCATCTGAAGTCCTCCCCGCCCGTGCTCGACAGCGCGCCCGGGACGTTCTCCCAGACGAGGCATCGAGGACGCAGCTCGCGAACAGCTCGAACGTGCTCCCACATGAGGCCTGATGCGCCGTCGAGACCGGTCCTGGTCCCGGCGATGCTGAACGACTGGCAGGGGCTTCCCCCCACAACGACATCTGGCCTTCCTCGATCGGCGATGAACCCACCCCAATCGACCTCCCTCACGTCTCCCAGGTTCGGAACATCCGGGTAGCGGTGCGCGAGCACCGCGCAGGGGAACGGGTCGACCTCGCAGAAGGCCATGGCCTCCCAGCCGAGCGGCCCCCACGCGAGCGTCGCGGCCTCCACGCCGCTGAACAGGCTCACGTACCTCATTCCCGCACCGCCTTCGCCCCGCAGTCGGGGCAGAACGCCCAGTCCTGCGGCTCGCACTCCATTTCGGTCAGCTGCCTCTCATAAAACCCGCATTCGCTGCACCTGAAGCCGCCGAACGTTCCAAGGTTGCGGCACGTGCGCGACGGCACGTAGTCGCGCGTCTCGTAGGTCCCCTCACCCGCGTCCACGCCGTTGCCCACGACCACCGCGAGCGGCCAGGGGCTGTCGAGGGTGAAAAGCATCTCCTCGACGTCAGGCTCGAACCAGTCGATCATCGCCCCTCCTCACCGCACGCCAGGCGGACGATGCGGGCGGCCGCGCGCCACTTGCAGGCGTCGCGCTCCGCCCTGTCCGCCGCCTCCTCCCGGCGCCGCCCGCGACCGCCGCTCCCCGCCATCGGCAGGCGACCGGGGAGCCGCGCCTCTCGCGCGGCCTCGACGGCGTCGTCCGCCTCCTCATCCATCGCGTCCGCCAGCTCGAGCAGCGCGTCGCGGGCCTTGCCGGTGGGCTTAACCTCCGGCTCGCCCGGCTCTATGAGGTCGGCCAGGCGCCGCACGCCCGCAGCCTCGCACCATGCGCCGTCATCGTTCTCAACGCCTAGGGCGTCTAGGACCTCCCCGATGTCGTGAACTCGCCATCGTCGAACGCGGAAGGCTCCAGCAGCCGCAGCCTGCTCGCCACCTCGCGGCGCTCGTCGTCTGTGGCCTTGCTCATAACTCCACCTCCATCTCGCCGCGCGCGACCATGGCGCACATTTCGGCCACCTTGTCACGGTCCGTCTCGTCGGTGTAACTTAACTCTGCGGATGTGCAGTTCCTCGGCCGTCAGCATCCCCGCCACGCGCTCCTCCTTGGACGAAGCGCTTGAGCAGGTCCGGGTAGTGGCAGACCACCTGATCGCCGTCCTCGCGATACGCATAGTTGAGCGTCCAGTTGACCGCAACCAGCTCGTCCATGTGTTCGAGCAGAACCGCGTGGACGGCCCCGGCGATCTGATGGGCCACCTCGTCCGGCACGACCACCCCGACCTTTCCGCCGGAGCTGACCTTGAAGGCCTTGCGCATGCCGCTCATCACTCCACCCCCGCGAGGGCCTTCGCGCGCCGGACGAGGTCGAGCGCGTCGCGCTCCATCTGGTCGACGTCGTGCGGCAGCTGGTTGTCGCGGGCGAACTCGCGGGCGTCTTTCTCAATCCGCTCCCAGCTGTCCGGGCGCTTGACGCGCTCGCCGACGTGGCACTTAACGCAGCCGTTGTCTTTGGTGCGCAGCAGCGTGAAGCCGTCGCGCACATCGACCGATTTCACGGTCTGGCGGCGCCAGGCGAAGCCGGTGAACTCATCGCCCGGCATCACCGGCTCCCCGTCATCGAAGCGAGGCCACAGCTCCAGCACGCGGCGCTCGGCGTCGGTGAGGGCGTGGCGCTCGGACTCGATTTCATCCGCGAGGCGGTCCAGCGTGTCGCGCAGCCTGATTTCGCTTTCTGCGGTGACATTCCAGTCGCTTTCAGTGCCTGAAAACAGACAGTTCCAAAAATGGCAGTTCACGTCCCCCGCCAGCTTCCGCAGGCCCTCCAGCCCGCGCGGCAGGTCCTTGCCCTCACTCATCGCATCCGTCCTCTCCGTCCGTGAACTCGTCGAACGCCAGGCACCAGCCCCGGCCGCAGCCGCACGGGCACCCGCGCCAGTCCGGGCAGTCCCGGCACCGCAGGCCCGTCGGCCCGAACGCCCGCTCTATGTCGGCGTCCGTGCACCCGGCGGGCAGGTTGAAGCCGCTTTCAGGCTCGTGGTCGGCCATCATCTCGCGTCCCCCTTCCCCTCATGCGAGCTGCCGCCTGGCGTCCCGCTCTCCAATCCGCCGATCACAGCTCCCCCAATCTCCCGATAACCTCATCCCACGCCCTGCCCTGGTCCGCCTCGTAGCTGACGGCGAGCCCTTCCCAGTCCAGCACCTCGCCGTCTTCCGACGCGGGGAAGGCCATGGTTTCCGGACCGCCCCCGAAAACGTCCATGCGGTAGTCGACGATGACCCAGCGCGTCCTGATCGCGCTGGCCCTGCGCCGATCGACCGTGAACGGCTCGCTGAACTCGACCACGCTGCGCACGGCCATCGGGTCGCTCTGCGGTGCGTCGCGTATCGTGCGGATGCGCCTCATCTTGCCCTCCTCTCCCTGTAGTCCTCGTAGCGGCACCGCTTTGAGCAGTACACCTGCCTGGCGCTCGCGCGGCGGAACTCCTTCCCGCACCTCGGGCACGCGGCGGTCCCGTAATCCTTGGGTGCCCGCAGCCCCGCGTCCAGGCACTCGCGGCACGTGCGCTGCCCCCGCCGGGACCTCGTCCCGCAGCGGTTGTCCGGCTTGAACCGCTTCCCGCAAACGCCGCACGCGCGCTCGCCGTTCACCGCGTCCGAGATGCCGCGCCTGAGGCGCACGCAGGCCAGAGCCGCTTCCAGCGTCTCGCGGTCGCGCCACTCGATGCCGCTCTCGTTGAGCGGGCCGATGTCGGCCTTCTCCACCGCGACGAGGTTGCCGGGGTCGAAGTTGGATCTATCGCCGTCGGCGAACACCACGACCTCGCCTTTGCGCAGCTTCCGCCCGTTGGCCACCTCGAACACGTGCCGATGCTTCAGCTCCCAGTTGTCCTTGCTCCCGGGCCTGTCGGCGAGCTCGCGCACCTTGACCATGATGTAGCCGCTCTTGCCGGGGCGCTCGTAGCCGACGGGGCGGGCATGGCGCCTGGTGTGCGCCACGCGGTTGGCGCTGCGGCGGCACAGCCCGTACTCCTGGCGGAAGAGCGTCACCTGGCTCTTGCTTATCGGCGTGCCGAACTCCCGCTCGAAGTCGGCCCGCACGCTCGCGATGGGCCGCCCTCCGCCGTGCGCGAGCATCCATTCGCGCTGCGCGTCGAGCTTGCTCCACCTGAAAGGGACCGTCCCGTCATTCATCCTCTCCCGCCCCCAGCATGCGCGGCAGGTGGGCGTTAGCCGCCATCGCCGTGTCCTTGAACTGCATCGCGCGCAGCATCGTGTTGCTGTTGTCGATGATCGTCTTGCCGACCTCGCTCATTGCGCGGGCGCGGTCTATCTCGCCTTCGAGCTCCTCCGGCTCGGCGGCGTTCAACCGCTCCAGCTGCTCGAACATGAGGTTGCTGAGGTCCCCCAGCGTGTTGCGTACCGCCATTTAGCCATCCTCCATCGCCGCCGCGCTCCTGCTGGCTGCCCGACGGCACCGTCTGCGAATCGTTTGTTTCTCGCGTGCATGAGCCGCCTCCGCTCGGAGCCCTTGCGCCCGGCGGTCACCACAGCCCCCACAGCACCCGGACGACGCCGACCCCGATCGCGACCCACACGAGCGCGGCGGCCACCGCGAGCGCGGCAAGGAGCGCCTTCAGGAGCGCGTACAGCGCATCGCGCACGCGCTCGCCCCACCGGTTGCGCGCATCTCTGTAATCGAGACCCATCGGCCCTCCTAAAACGGAATGTCCTCGGCGTACACGTCCGGCTGGCAGCCCTGCTGCTGCGGCTGCGGCGCGCCCTGCTGCACCGCATCGCGGCGGCTCATGAACTCCAGATCGTCAACGACGACCTCGAGCCGGCTTCGGCGCTGCCCGTCGCGCTCCCAGGAGCTGTAGCGCAGCTTGCCCTCGATCGCCACCTTGGCGCCCTTGGCGAGGTACTGCTCCAGCTTCTCGGCGCGGGTGCCGAACATCGTGCAGTCCACGAAGTTCGGGTGGTCCTCCCACTCGCCCGCCGCGTTCTTCCGGCGCTCGTTCACGGCCACGCCGAAGCCCAGCACGGCCACGCCCGACGCGGTGGCGCGCAGCTCCGCGTCCCTTGTCAGGTTCCCGCTGATGCACACTCGGTTGATACTCATTGCCTTCCTCCGTTTCGGCACTGGTCGATGACGCTTCTCATGTACGACTCGACCTGAGCGGCCTGCAGCTCGTCGATGTCGTACAGGCTCTTCTCGCCGGCGAAAAGGCACAGGACCTCGTTCGCCCTCTCGCGGCTGAACCCGGTCGCGCGCATGTACTCGGGCGCGAGCCGCACGACGGGCCCCAGATGGGCTGGCGGCTCGCGCGTCATGAGAACCGCGCCGCGATTGCCGCGCGCTGCTTCGGCCCGAGCCCGCCGACCCGGCGGTTGGCCGGGACCGACAGCTCCACCATCAGCCTCTCGGCGCCCTTGCGCCCGACACCCGGCAGAGACTCGAGCATGTGGCGCACCCTCACGCGCGCGTTGCCCGGGTCGGACATGAACTCGGATGCGGACAGCTCCCCGCGCTTGAGCATGCCCTTCCGCTCGGCCGCGCGCCGCCTCGCCTCGGCCGACTTGCGCGATGCCGAGGCGAGCTGTTCGCGCGTCTGGACAGGAAGGCTACTCATCCTCGACCACCTCCCCGGTCTCCACGTCGACGCTCGCGGGGGCCATGAAGTCGGGCAGGTCGTCGAACACGCGGTTTCCGTCCTCGTCGTACAGGTCGCCCGCGCCGTCCTGGCTGATGCCGCCCGACACCTCGACCGAGCGCGGGAGCATTCCGCGGTTGAACGCTCGGCGCAGCACGGTCTTCTCGGCCATCGCCTCGTAGTCGCTCACCCACGGCCCGAACGTGGATGCCTTCGAGCGCTCGCGCACGGCGTCGACCTCCTTCTTGCTCATGGCCAGGAACACGCTGCCGCCGTCCTTGAGCTGGGCGGACAGGTAAACGAGCTTCATGCCCTGCTCGCCGTGCTCGGCATCGAGGTTCGGGCGGTAGTGGTAGTGCAGGCCGCTCTCGTCCTCGAAGTAGCTGAACTCGTCGCCCTCGTAGACGCACTGCGTGCGGATGGTGGACACCATGCCGGAACGCTGCACCAGCTCGAGCATGCCGTTCTTGCCGAGGATGAACTGGGCCTCCTTGCGGCCCGTCTTTCGGTTGTTGTACGGCAGGATGTAGGCGCGCCCGAGGCCGTCGACCGCGCTCGGCTCCATGCCGAGAGTCGCGCAGCGCAGGCAGCAGCTCAGGAAGCTGCTCACGTCGCATTCGGCGAGCCCCGGCGTCTGGTTGCGGGCGCTGATCGCCATCTGCACCAGCCGCTCGGGCGTGAAGCCCTTCGGCATGACGCGGGCGAACGTCGGCGCGAGCGATGTCATGTAGTCCTTGAACGACCGCTGCGGGGCCTTCGCCATGTCCTGCTGCGCCTTGGTGATCTGTCCCATTATCTCTTTCCCTTCGTCTCGGAGAATCGAATCCCCATGTTCCTGTCGGCCTCGACCGTGTACCTCTCGCACAGATCGGGGTGGTCCCGCCGGAGAGCCTTCGTGTCGAGCCTTCTGCCCTTCGCCCGCGCCCACGTGACCTTCCCGTCCGGGCACGTGAAGCCGCTCCTGTCCCCTATGAGCGAGCACAGCTGGTTCTTGGCTGCATCCAGCAGCTCCCTGGCGGCGTCGTGGGACTTCTTCGCCGCGAGGTAGCGGCTAAGCTCGTACGGCGTCTCGTCGAGCTCCGCCACCTCGCCGTCCGGCTCCCGGTGGCGGCTGAACAGCGCGGGGCCGTCCCCCGGGCCGACGGGCGGCTCAAGGCCCGTCTGCACCATCCCCCAGAAATCGTCCACCGCCTTGTCGACGGCCCGTATGTCATCCTCGTCGCGCATGATGCGGTATTCGCGGTAGTCCTGCCCGCCTATGAGCACGGCGACGTCCGCGAACGGGCGGCCCGTGACGCTCATGTAGTGCACAACCTGCGCCTGGTAGAACAGCGGCACGCCCTCATCCCACTCGGGCGCGGACCTCAGGCCGGCCGTCTTGATCTCGAGGACGCCCCACCCGAGCTCCGGGTCCTTGACCTCGTAGTCGAGCGACGCCTGCGCCCACGGGCGCTCTATGGACCGGCACACGGCGTTGACCCTGCGCACCGTGCGGTCCCCGTGGCCCTCGGCGTAGTGCTCCCCGACTATCGGCTCTAGGATGTTTCCCCACACGACCGACGGCCTGCCGGATATGTCCTCGGCTTCGGTGAGCCCCGACTTCTCCGCCCACGTCTGGTACGCGCTCCGCCATGGCGACAGCCCCATGATCGCCGCCACGTCGGAGCCGCCCACGCCCTTCCGCCTCTGGTCGAGCCACGCATCGCGGTCCCCGTCCGGCGTGCGCACGAGCGTGAAGGACCTTCCCTCACCTTCTACCGCCATCGCTGAACACCTCCACTTCCGGTCTGACCGCCACGCGCATGCGCGTGGGGTTCCTCGTCCTGTCGCATTTGAGGACCGACAGGCTCACAACCTGCGAATCATCCCTGTATGCGATTCCGTTGAGCGCGTCCATCACGCCCTTGGCCACGTTGTCCACGTCGGGCCTCACGGTGTCCGCCTCGCGCTTGACGCGCTTGGGCCTGCTTCCGGGCAGCTCGCGCATGATGTCGATGGTCACCGAAACCGGGGAATCACCGTAGTCGACGCCGCCTGCGGCCCTGTACGCATCGGCGATGCGCCGCTTGTAGGCCGCGTAGCCGCTCGGCATGTAGGTGTGGCCGTTGCGCATGTGGCGCGGGCGCGGCGCGCCCATGACCTCCTCGACGGTGAACGTGCTCGGCGTCAGATCCATATGTGCCCGTCCTCCGCGTAGATGCGCACCAGGCCCGCGACGATCGCCGCGACCGTGATGCACGACAGCACGCGCAGGGCCACGGGGTGGCGCGGCCCGCTGTCGGAGCCGAGCACCGCGCACAGCGCGTCGTCGGCCACCTCTTCAATAAAATCGATCATGCCTGCCTCGTCCCTTCCTCTATCCACTCGTCGACCCATTCGGGCTTGAACAGCCACCCGCGCGTGCGCCCCTCGGGCAGGAAGCCCTTGAGCCGACCGCGCATGCGCTCCTCCTGCAGCGTCTGGTACGGCACGCCCGTGACGCAGGCGACCTCCTTCATCGTGTACAGGCCCTTCACCTTCAGGCCGCACGCGGCGGCCATGTCCGCGAACCACATCCCCATCAGCCTCCTAGACCTCCCCGCGCCTTCGCGCGGCGTCGACCCTGTTGTGCACGCCCGTCTCGAGCGGCACCAGGTTCGACGCGTCGTTCGTCCCGCCCTGCGACAGCGGGACCTTGTGGTGCACCCCGCCGTTACCGAGCATCACCCACCTGCCGCCGCGCTTCTCGGCTATCCGCACGCCCGACACCGCGCACCTGCCGTCCGTGGCATCGAGCGCGGCCTGCCTCGCGCGCTGGTACTCGGCGCTGGAATAGGACCTGCGCCACGGGTTCGCGGCCTTCCTGCCGCGCTCCTGCTCGCGCGTCCGCTTCGAGCCGCTCGACGCCGCCCGCATCGGGCACCGCTCGCCCACCGCGTGGGGCCTGCCGCATTTCGCGCACATCCTGTACCTCATTTGCGCGCCTGCACCCTCTTGGCCTTCTTCGCCGCGTCGTACCGCTTTCGCTCGCGCAGCTCCGCAGCCTGCTCCTCCATGGCGTCCGCCTTCCTTCGCTCCCAGCACGCGATGCACATGCCGTGCTTCGCGGCGAGGGTGCCCTCCCTGAGGCTGTGCAGGCCGCACACCGGGCACATGTCGCCGGGGCGGTACGTGAGGCTCACGCCCGCGGCGCACGCCTTCGCCTGCACGGAGCTCACCGAGCGCCCGAGGGCCTCCGCTATCAGCTCCGCCCCATCCGTCCGGTGCTGCTTCAGATAGCGGACCTCGGCGAAAGTCCACACCCGATACCCCTTCCGAGCTGCTGGGACGATAGATGCAGATTCCGATTTGCATCTTCTTGAATCAATCACACGAACTCCATACTCTTCTGGCCGCCGACGGCATGCCCGGTCACGGCTCGGGTCGCTCGGGCAGGAACTTGTCGAGGAAGTACAGCTGGCCCTTGCCGGTGATCTTCGGCGTGCGGCTGATCGTCACGTGCCCGTCGCCGTGGACGATGGTCGACTCCTTGATGCGGAACAGGCCGATCTCCATCGCGCGCTGCGTTGGCACGTTGCGGTTGCCGCCCGCCTTGCCCAGGTATCCTTTGTCCCGCAGCCAGTCGAACAGGCGGTTCTGCCCGATGTCCACGCCGTTCTGCTTGAGCATCTTTGCGAACTCGCCGACAAGGCAGGTGCCGTCGCTGGAGCCGACGGCGTCGGCGAACAGCGCCTTGGGCCGGAGCTCCGCAAGCTCCCTGTCCTTCCGGTCGAGCGCGTCCTTGGCGATGAGCAGGGCGCGGGCCATGACCTGGTCCGGCGCCTCGTCCTCACGGGCGACCATGTAGCCGCCCTGCCTGCGGATGGCCGGCAGGACCTCGTGGGTCACCCATCGCTTGAACGCGCGGGCCTCGGGCTTCTTGGAACCGAGGACCAGTGAGTAAAGACCCGGCTCATTAACTGCGTTAACGTTATGACCCTTAATTGAAATAAGGGTCAGCTCGTCTTTGTCGAGACGCTTCACAGCATTGGTCACGTTCGCCAGATCGAGAGACGCGCACACATCGGATGCAACGAACCAAGGCTCGCCTTTCTCGTCCATGGTGGTCCGGATGGTGCCGAACTCGTCGCTGGCGAAGGTCTGGATCTCGCTCATATTCGCTCCTTTCTTCTTACGGGGGGGGGCACGGCTGGCATTGTTCTTTTCTAGAACCCTGCTAGGTGCTTGATGGCAACCAGCAGGATGCCGACAAGCGCAACCCAGAAAAGCCCCCAGTCGATGCCGCGCTGAAACGCATCTGATCTATCGTTTGCGTTGCGCCAAAACCACTTTCTGAACCAATCGAACAACCGAATCACCGCCCCTACTGCTTGATCGTTCGCTCGTCAGTCAACCCGAGCAGGTAGTCCGCAGAACAATCAAAAGTTCGACAAAGCTTTGTTAGGTTATCCGACCCTGGTTTTCGCTTGCCGCTTTCCCATAAGCGAATGGTATTTACGTGGACTCCTACCTGTTCAGCAAGCTGTTCTTGGTCGAGCCCCAGACGAACACGCTCACTTGCGATGTTCCTCAAAACAACCTCCCATATCTAACAGTTCTTTGTTCTTCGCAACCAACTATAACAGTTTTTTGTTTGTGGTCAACAGTTTTTTGTTAGAGAATGCATGTAACAGTTTCTTGTTGAAGGAGACCCGATGCGCAACATGGTTAAAGAGATGCGTGAAAGGGCCGGACTATCGCAAGCAGAGCTTGCCAAAAGGCTCGGCGTGACGCAGCAGAGCATCTATTACTACGAGAGCGGGAACCGCGACATAAAGGCAAGCGTGCTAATTGACATGGCGAAAGCCCTTGATTGCACGGTTTCGGAGCTGCTCGGTCTTGGAAGGGCAAAAATCGTCCACACGTCCCCGACCCCTCCCACCCGCTTCCCGTCTTCGGCCGCATCGCCGCAGGCACTCCTCGCGAGGCGCTGGAGCAGTCGAGCATGGTCCACGACACCCCGCAGAGCCTCTACGAGCTGCACAGCGAGTCGTTCTGGCTGACCGTGTCCGGCAACAGCATGAACAGGCTTTTCCCTGACGGCTCGCTCGTCCTCATAGACCCCACCGAGGAGGTGCGCAACGGTGACGTCGGGGTCGTTTTCGTCAACGGCGACGACGCCACGCTCAAGCGCGTCTACTTCGAAGACGGGTCCATCCGGCTCCACCCCGAGTCGTACGACCACGAGTACACCGACCGCGTCATAGACGGAAGCGACCCGGACGCGCCCGAGGTCCGCATCGTCGGCAAGGCGGTCAGCTATGCGGCACCCGACAACTGGAGGGCATGACATGGGAAAGACGAGGACGAGGCTTGCGGCCGTAGACGAGTACGTGTCGCTCGACACGGAGACAACCGGTCTCGATGTCAGGTGGTGCGAGCTGATCGAGGTGGCGGCGATCAGGTACAAAGACGGGAAGGAAGCGGGTTGCTTCGCATCGCTGATCAGGCCGAGCAGACTTCCCCTCGACCCCTTCATAGAGGAGCTTACCGGCATCCGCTCGTCTGAGCTTGAAGATGCTCCGTCCGCCTCGGAGGTGATCCCCGGGCTCATCGACTTCATCGGCGATCTGCCGATAGTCGGCCACAACGTGTGCTTCGACGCCAGGTTCATCGGCTCGTGCTGCGCGGACCTCGGCATTGGCGCGTTCGACAACGTGCTGATCGACACGCTGCGCATATCGAGGCATGTGTTCAAGACGCTCGGCGACCGGAAGCTTCCGTCCATAGCCAAGGCCTGCGAGGGCGAATCCGGGGCACCGTTCGATTCGAGCGGCTCCTACCATCGCGCGCGATACGACGCGGCGATGGCGTCGTTCTGCTACAGGTCGATGAAGCCGCTGCTGATCGGGCTGTATGGGGAGGACCCCGAGTCCGGCTACTCGAAATCCCGCAGCAAGGGCGCGGCAGGGAAATTGACTTCGGGGACCTCGCGCCGACGGTCGGCGAGATCGACGAATCGAACCCGTTCTACATGCAGACCGTGTGCTTCACGGGAGCCCTGCATTCGATGGTGAGGACCGAAGCGGCGCAAAGGGCCGTCAATCTCGGGGCGATCCCGCTAAAGGGAGTGACGAAGAGGCTCAACTATCTGATAGTCGGTTCGTTCGAGTTCGCATCAAGCGTCAAGGGAGATAAGTCCGGAAAGGTCAAGAAAGCCGAGAAGTACATGCTCGACGGCGTGCCGATCCAGATCGTGTCGGAGGACTTCTTCATGGAGTACGCGGACAGCGCGGTTTAACGCTTGACAGGCAAGTCGAGCCCCGTCCCATGCAGTTTGGCGACCAGTGGGACGGGCCAAGGCACCGCCAACCGCAGTTGCATGACGGCCGCATTGGCCGTAACGATTGGAGGCCGTTCCATTATGCCACGCAAACCAAGAAGGCGCCCGTTCGGCTCGATAACCGAGCGCGAGCGCGGCAAGCGGTACGTGCTTCGATGGGTCGAGGACACCGAGCGCGGCCGCAGGCGGGTCTCGCGCACGTTCCACGGCACCTACGCCGAGGCCAGCCGCGAGCTGGCGCGCATTCAGTGCGAGCGGTCCAGCGACAAGCCGCCCATGGCCCTGGGGGAGGTGTACGAGAAGTGGTTCGTCCCGTACAACGAGAAGCGCGTGGAGGATGGCAAGCTCAAGCGGAACACGCTCGCGCTCTACGAGTCGATATGGGGCAGCGCGTGCCGTGACAGGTGGGGAGCGGTCCCCGCGACAGCGCCGACGCCGGTTCAGATCCAGAAGTGGCTCGACGGCCTGCCCAGCGGCACGGCGAAGATAGCCATCGTCGTGATGCGCGGCGTCATGGCGCGCGCGGAGCACTACGAGCTGGTCGACGGCAACAAGTTCAAGAAGCAGTACGACATGCCCGTGAAGGCCGCGTACACGCATCCGAAGGACGTCTACACCCTCGAGAAGGCAGACGCGGTGTGCCGATCCATACGGGACGGCAGCATGGCCGTGGCGTTCATCATGTGCTGCTTCGGGAGCGCCCGCGTGGGCGAGTCGCTCGCGGTGCGCGCCGATGAGCCGTATCCAGTCACGGCGGGCGGCATCGAGTTCGCCGCCGTGCCGATCATAAGGCGCATGCCGAACAGCGGAGACGGGCCTATGCCTGATGGTGACCTGAAGAACGCCCAGAGCGCGCGGACGGTGCTCATCCCCCCTCCATGGGGCAGGCGGTTGCTGGATATAGCGGACGGCCTGAGAGCCCAGGGCAGCGAGTGGCTGTGCCCGCGCCCCGACGGCCTGCCTTACAACGAGCGGGGGATCAGGAGGCTGTGGCGGGAGGCGGCCGGCACCGACTGGATTCCGATGAGGAACCTTCGCTCGAGCTGGCGCACGCTTGCGCAGTACGACTGGCACGTGGACGAGCGGACGCTCGAGCACCTCATGGGGCACGCGCCGCAGGGAGTCAGCGGAAGGCACTACATACGCCCCAGCGTCGAGCAACTGGCCGATGCGTTTGCGAAAGGATTAGGTTCCAGTTGGGATATTTAGGGATACAAAACAGCGTTTCCGCAGGGTAATCAACTGCGGGCATTAATGCCATCTAATGGGTCTTTGCGAACACCGAGACCTGCCCTACGCAACGGAATCCATCGCAATTGCCGTCCAAAAGTCCGTCCGAACGCCCTTTTTCGTGCCAAACGAAGCGCACGGGACACATTGCATACGTTTTTCGGACAGCCAAAAACCCATTAGATGCCATTTGCGACCACAATCAGAAAGGCCTTTTCTTTTATAACCCCCTTTTCTTATTATCAGACCCACCATGAGCATAATTTCAAGCGCAGAGGGCCGCCCGATCCCTCAATCCCCGTGCACAGCGCAGTCAGGTTCACAGCCGCTCAACCGACCACACCCCATCGAAGCGCACCCGGCGCCCGCCCTCCTCCAAAATCAAGGAGTTCTGCAAGCGCTTGCCCCCCTCCAGCACGCCGGTCCCGGATAAAAACCCTTCGCCCCCGCACCAAGATCTTCGTGAGGAGCTCGCTCTCGTGCCCAGACCCGAAATCGTGAGGAGCCCGCCCTCGCGCCCAGACCCGAAAACGCCCTTCGCTCCCGCACTCGGGAAGCGAAGGGCTCCATGCCAAACATCGCAAACCAACAGGCCTACACGGGCAGCGTCGATCGCCACGCATGACCTCGCACTACGCCAACTCGAACGAATCCGCCTCGTCTATCTGCAGGTTCACGTTGAAAAACGCCCGCAGGGCCGCCACCGCATGGGCAACATCGCGTGCGCCGGCAGTCTCGAATGCTGAATGCATGGCGAGCTGCGCGCACCCCACATCCACCGCGTGCAGGCTCACCTGCGTGTTCGAGATGTTGCCGAGCGTCGAGCCGCCAGCCATGTCGGACCGATTCGCAAATCCCTGATGGGGCACGTCCGCGGCATCAAGCACCGCCTCGAACGCCGCACGGCTGAAAGCATCGGTGCAATAGTGCTGGTTTGCCGCCTCCTTCACCACCAGACCGCCGTTGAGCACCGGGCGCGCCAACTCGTCGGAAAGCTCCGGATGCGCCGGATGCACGGCATGCGCGTTATCGCAGCTCACCAGCATCGACGTGGCAATCGCCCGGCGCAGGTCCTCATCGCTGTGGCCCAAACGGGCATTCACGCGCGCGAGCACGTCGCGCAGCAACGTAGACGCCGCCCCTTGCTTGGTGCCCGACCCAACCTCCTCGTTATCGAAGCACGCAAACACCGAGATTACGCGGTCGTTGCCCCCGTCCATAAACGCCCGCAGCGCAGTAAACGCGCACATCAGGTCATCGAGTCTCGGCGCGGAGACAAACTCGCTCGAGGCTCCCCATATGCATGGAACTTGTCGGTTCACCAGGAACAAATCGTGCGAAACGATGTCGTTCGGATCAACATCAAGCGCATCCGCCAAGACCACCTTGAGCGAGCCCGCTCCCATGTCGCCTGCAGAAACCAGCGGATACAGATCGCCCGCCCGATTGGGCGCGAACCCGCGATTGACATCACGGTTCATGTGAATGGCCACGCTGGGGATAAGCGCCACGTCGCGCTCGAGCGCCACGAGACGGCTGCGCGTGCGCACCCCTTCGCGCACCAGCACGCGCCCCGCCAGCGAAAGCGGCCGGTCGAACCAGGTGTAGTCCATCATCCCGCCGTATGCTTCGGTATCGAGCCGCAGGTACGACGACGGCCCCTCGACCTCGGACGCCTGTTTCACCTTGTAGGTTGGGGAATCCCCGTGCGCCGCGGCGATCTGGAAATGGTACGGCGCATGAGCCCCGCCCTGGCAGGCGGGTGCATCGGCAGCCTCCTGCTGTAGACCGGCTCCCTCGCGCCCGCCTGCCCTGCCAGCCGCGCTGTCCGCCCCCTCAGCGCGCGCGGCCGGCACCGCGGAGCCCACGCGCCAGGCGATCACGCTCGAGCCGTTGCGCTGTGTATAGTACGAGCCGCCCGGCCGCACACCCCATGCCGCCGACTCGGGCAGGTATGTGAATCCCGCCGCATCGAGCCGCGCCCGAATAGCCGCCGCCGTATGAAACATGCTCGGGCTTTCCCGAATGAAGTCGAGCAGCTCCTCGGCCAACCCCAGCTCATTGTTGTCTATCGTCGCGTCTTGCATGACGTCTCCTCGCTTCCGCATGGCTTTCATGGGGCCCGCCCCGCACGCCCGCCATCTATCACGTCGAAAAATCCTAGCACGACCAACCGCCCCGCGTGACAGCAGCACCGGCATCGGCGATGGCTCCTTCCGCCTTGCCGGTGCACGACTCGGCTGCCGCCTGCGCAGCGTCGGCACGCGAAGCGCCCGGCCCGGCATCCCGCCTGGCCGCCCTGCGCCGGCATCCCGCCCAGCAGCCCTGCGCCAGCATCCCGCCCAGCCATCTTGCGCTGTGACTCCGCGCCGGTATCCCGCCTGGCCGCCCTGCGCCCGCATTCCGTCCGGCAGCCCTGTACCAGCATCCCACGCCGGCATCCCTCTCGGCCGCCCTACGCCACCGCCCCGCGCCGATATCCCAACCGTTTACCGCCATATATGCCACCGCCCGCCGATTCTTTTCCTCTCTTGTCCGAAATATGTTGCTTGTTGTATATCATTTAACTATCCGAGCCTTTCCGCGAAAAAGGCCCCATACATCGATTAAGGAGCGCATCTATGAGCACCACCGTCGCCGTTGTTGGCTGCACGCACGCCGGCACCTTCGCCGCCCAGTCCATCCTCACCGCCCACCCCGACTGGACGGTCCACGTGTTCGAGCGCAACGACACGCTCTCGTTCCTCTCCTGCGGCATCGCCCTGTGGGCCGGCGGCCACGTCAGCGACCCCGCGCGCATGTTCTACTCCTCGCCCGAGGCCCTCGCCGGGCTGGGCGCGCAGATGCACATGCGCACCGACGTACTCTCGGTTGACGTTGCCGGCAAAACCCTCACGGCCCAAAGCCTCGACGGCGGCGATCCGGTTGCCTACACCTTCGACAAGCTCGTCGTCACCACCGGCTCCAAGCCCGTCTGCCCGCCCATCGAGGGGCTCGACGAGGGCCTGGCATCCGGCCGCGTGCTGCTGTGCAAGAACTGGGACCACGGCAAGGCCATCAAGGAGCGCGCCATGAAGGCGTCCTCGGTCGCGGTAATCGGCGCGGGCTACATCGGCGCTGAGCTGGCCGAGCAGCTGAGCGAGGCGGGCGTGGACGCGACGCTGATCGACGGCCTGGACCGTGTGCTCGCCAAGAACTTCGACGCCGCCATCACGGACAAGGTCGAGCAGGCCTTCACCGAGCACGGCGTGACCCTCGCCTGCGGCCAGCTCGTGCGCTCGTTTACGCTGGACGAGGATGGCGCGGGCGTGACCGTGGTCACCGACGGCGGCTCCTACCACGTCGACTATGCCATCCTGGGCGCCGGTTTCCTGCCGCGCACCGACCTGTTCGACGGCCAGCTCGAGATGATGCCGAACGGCGCCATCAAGACCGATGAGTACATGCGCGCGTTCCCGGCCGGCTCCTCCGAGCCGAGCGCCGATGTGCTCGCGGCGGGCGACTCCTGCACCGTGCTCTACAACCCCACCGGAACCTATGACTACATCCCGCTGGCAACCAATGCCGTGCGCCAGGCGCTGCTCGTGGGCGCCAACATCGTCGAGCCCACGCAGCGCTACATGGGCACGCAGGCCACCAGCGCCGTGCAGCTGTTCGATCTGTCGATGGCGGCCACGGGCCTCACGCAGGGCGGGGCCGAGGCGCGCGGCGTGAATGCCTGCTCCACGACGCTCGTCCAGGACTACCGTCCCGACTTCATGCTCACCACCACGCCGGTCACCGCCACGCTCACCTGGGATCCCGCGACCCGTCGCGTCCTGGGCGCCCAGTTCCTGTGCCAGCACGACATCACTGAGGCGGCCAACGCCGTGTCCATCGCCATCCAGGCTGGCTTCACGATCGACCAGCTCGCCGGTGTCGACCTGTTCTTCCAGCCGAACTTCTGCCAGCCGGTCAACTTCATCGGGGCCGTGGCCATGCAGGCCGTGGCCGAGGCGAACGCGGCGTAGAACTCGCACCTGCGATAACTCGCGGTTTGGTGGTGAGTGGGAAGCAGCGGCGCACAGAGTCGCGCGCCTCGACGATTCTCGGGTCGCATCAATGGCTCGCGAGCCCGCAGATTCGCAGGCCCAGCAGCTCTCAGGCCCAGGCCGCGAACCCCGCACGCAAGGTACGCGACCCGGGCAAACCAAACGCACAGGCCCCGTACGAGGCAATTCAATCCTCGTACGGGGCCTTGTCATATCCAGCCGAACCGTCAGATGGGGTCAGGCATGCACGAACCGAACGCCTCGATCCGAAACGCCACCGTCCGTAACATCATGGTCCGCCTGAGTCGCAAACGGCCGGCCATGCTCGATGCGCCGCCTGCGCCCCCGCTCCGATCGAACAATGGCGACCCGGCAGGCCATGGCGATGTCTACCGGACCGCGGGTATCAAACGAACCTTACAGCGCCGCGTACTGCTCGTCCGACACCTGCTCGAGCCACTCGTTCGAGCAGCCCTCCCCCGGAACCTCGAACGCCACGTGCGCAAACCAGCTGTCCGCGGCCGCACCGTGCCAGTGCTTCACGCCCGCCGGGATGTAGACCACCGAGCCCGGCGTGAGCTCCTGCGCCGGCTTGCCCCACTCCTGGTACCAGCCGCGCCCGTCCGTGCAGATCAGCATCTGCCCACCGCCGGTTTGGGCGTGGTGCACGTGCCAGTTGTTGCGGCAGCCCGGCTCAAAGCTCACGTTCGCCAGGCCGATGCCCTGCGTGGCGGAATCGATCAACGGGTTCAAAAACGACGCGCCCGAGAAATACGCCGCGTAGGCGTCGTTGGGATTGCCCAAGCCGAACATCGGGGCGAACGGCGCCGGCGCGGAAGAGACGGATGCGTCGGACGCACCATCGCCACCAGAGGCGGAGCCCGCATCGTCCGCGGCGCTACACGCAGCAGCATCGGCTGCAGCCGTCTCGGCATCGAATGCGCCCGCGCCATCGTCCGCATACACCGCAACCGCTTTGTTGAACGCCGCCCAGGCATTCGGCCAGCCCGCGTAAAAGGCCAGATGCGTCAGAATCTCGGCCATCTCCTCGCGCGTCACGCCGTTGACCTTCGCCGTCTTCAGATGGTACTCGAACGATGCATCGACCATGCCCTTGCTGACGAGCGCCGTCACCGTCACGATCGAGCGCAGCTTGAGGTTGAGCTTATCCTCACGCGACCACACCTCGCCGAACAGGACATCGTCGTTCAGCGCCGCAAAGGTGGGCGCGAAGGTGCCCAGCGCATCGCGGCCGGCAGTTTGCTTGACCATGGAAACCCCTCTCTCGCAACGGGGCGCACCCATCCGGATGCGCCCCGTTAACTGGTGATGACTCCACCCTAAACCTTCGAGTCGGCTCCAAGGCAAGTATCTTTTTTTTCGAGCTCATGGTAACGATTCAGCTTGAGCAGGCAGGCATGCCGAGCACCGTACCTCCAACGGGCGTGCGATGCCGGGAAGCCGCACTGCTCCCAGCGAGCGCGCATACGGCATCACGCTGCCCCTGCAGGCACACGCAGCACCGTGAGACAGAAAACCACTCCCAAAGAGCAGGCGAGCCAAGCCGCGCCTTTGCCGACCGAAAGCGCAGGCACCAGCCCATCCCAACTCCGGCCAACCGCCTCATCGAGCGACAGCTCCCGAACCTTATGCTTGCTTGACCGGCGTCCCCTCGAGCTCGCGATACCCCGCGCGCTCGCGCTCGTCGGCTTCGACCTCAGACGGACCGCGATCGATGCGGTCACCCAGGTGGGCGGCATACTCCAACCGCTCATCAGCGGGCTTTGTTGCCGCCGACCACCGACGCCACGCCCGCGGAACCACGAGACACCCCGCGATCACGCACACAGCAACCAACAACAACGCCATCAGGATCTCACTACCAGCCATGATAGCTCCTCTCGTCGCAAACCCTGCGCCATGCGGTGCTACCCCTGTGATACCCAATCTGCGTGCCGTTAGCCATTTTTTACTGCTCCGCGAACGCCGTCTCGAACCGCTTGCTTCGCTCACAGAAACCTGCGGGAACGACGCGCAGTCACACCGAAGCCGACGGCCATACTCCGACTGCCCTGCCACGCGCGCCGCCGCATCCCACGCGCCCGCCCGGGTGCCCGCAACCCGCCTCGGCTGGCCACGGCCATCCAGCAGCCCAAGGCGCAATCCGCACCCGAGCGAGCGCTATGCCAGCTACAGCGCCTTTCGGAATACCTCGATGATCTCCTCACGCGAAAGCACATGGTAGCCGCCGCGCATCACGAGCGTGGCGTCGGCAAGCGCATCGAGCATCGACTCGTCGCACCCTAGCTCGCGCAGCGACATCACGCAGCCGATCTCGCGCATCCAGGCCTCCATAGCATCGATACCGGCGGCCGCCAGCTCCTCCTCCGACTTCCCCGCCGGGTCGATGCCCCACACCGCCGTGGCGAAACGGGTGAACTTGGGCAAACCATACGCCATTACCAGGCGGTAGTACGGAATCGCCGTCGCCGCCAAGGTCATGCCGTGCGTGGCATCGGTGAGCGCGCCGACCGCCTGGCCGAGCATGTGCACCTCCCAATCCTGCGTCTTGCCCATGCCGGCCAGCGTATTGAGCGCCCAAGTCGCCGTCCACATGATGTTGGACCGCGCCTCGTACTCCTCCGGGTTCACCACGGCCGCGCGGCTCGCGTGCACCAGCCCGCGCATCAAGCCTTCTGCCAGGTAATCGCTCGTGTTGTCGTCGGCACCCGAGAAATACTGCTCGGTGATATGGCTCATGATGTCGAAGATGCCCGAGACCATCTGGTAGCGCGGCAGCGTGTAGGTGAACTCCGGGTTCATGATGGCGAAGCGCGGATTGACCTCGGTACCGAACACGTGACCGAGCTTCAGCCCCGCCTCGTGATTGGTGATGACCGCGCCGCCGTTCATCTCGGAGCCGGTGCCCACCATGGTGAGCACCGCGCCAACCGGGACGATCTCGCAGGACGGCTCCTCCCAGCGGTCGTAGTACACGTCCCACGGGTCTTCGCCCGCAGGCAGGTTAATCGAAACCGACAGCGCCTTTGCGTAGTCGATGACCGAGCCGCCGCCCACCGCCAGGATGGCGCTCACCTGGTGCTCGCGTGCAATCGCCACGCCGGCGCGCAGTTTCTCGATGGTGGGATTCGGCATGACCCCCGCATCCTCTACCACGGTTTTGCCCGCCGCTTTGAGGACTTCGACAACCTGGTCGTAGATCCCGTTCTTCTTGATGGATCCGCCGCCATACACCAGCTGAATGGTCGTGCCGAAGGCCGCGAGCTCCCCGGCGAGCGCGTCCATGGCATCCGTGCCGAAGTGCAGACGCGTGGGGTTGTGATACGTAATTGAACCGAGCATGTGCTCTCCTTTCATGGGATGACGGCACCAGCCTAGGACCTGGAGTCAACTTCAAGGCAAGCGTCGGTATCGCTCAGCCCCGTTTCCGCCCAAAGGGACACAGGACATCCACAGCGCTGCTTTTCCCGTGCATGCTCTTGCCCTGGAGTGAAGTTCAACGTGTACGAGGGCGCTCTATGGGCCGTTGACGCGAAGTGCATGGGCGCCCGAGTCCAGCGTCGCCGCGCACGCGAGCACGAATTGCGAGCAAGCCCATTGGACTCTCGGACACAGCCGACAACTCGCTGCGCCCTGGCAACCCACCACGCTCCAGCAGCGCACCGCACCCCGGCAGCCTGCAGCGTTCGCAGGCGTTTGTCCTACTCCCGGCGCAGCTACTCGCAGCTCAGCGTGGACCCTCCCTTTGCGAGCAGCTCGTCGTAGTGGGCGATTTTGTAGTCCAGGCGGTCGAGTCCCGCTTGGATGCGCTCCAAGCGCTTGCGGGCCTCCTCGCGCTGCTCGATCAAGATCTCCTTGCGCGCCTCAAGCGTCTCGTCACCACGGTCAAACAGCTGCATGTATTCGATGAGCGCCTCAATGGACACGTTCGCGCCGCGCATGCACTTCACGAACGAGATGCGCGCGCAGTCCTCCTCGCCGTAGTCGCGGATGCCGCTGGCGTTGCGGCGCACGTGCGGCAGCAGGCCGATACGCTCGTAATAGCGCAGCGTATCCGCGCTGACCCCGTACTTCTCAACAACCTCTGCAATACGCATAGCGAATCCTCTCGCCGGAACTGTCATTGCCTCATCCTACCCCCTTGACCCAGCTCCAAGGCAAGGCGTCTTCAACACCATTCCACACCTGCCCTGATCGCCCCAGCCTGCGACGGGGCGGGCCTTCGCGCCAACACCCCGTGCGCGACGGCGACTCACGCCGACCGCCCTCCGCGGCGTGCGCCGGATAGTCGAGCTCGCCGTCCTCTGGCTCCGCACGCAGGTTCCGCCCGCCACCATCCGCCTCCGAGCGTGGGCTCAACCGTGGCTCTCCGCCTCCGCTCGCAGGCCCCACCCGTCACCGCCCAACGACCGGCGCCCCTTACCGCTCCACGGCCGGTGCCCGTCATGTTCACCCGAATTCCCTCCAACGGTTACCTCCGCGTAACCAGCCCACCTTTTTGTGCGTACTTACCGCATCGTGCGCCAGACGGCATGATGGTGCCATTGAGGGCGAGCCCCTCACCATCGACCCACCCCTACCCTGGAATCGAGGCATCATGCGCGAGCGAACACGTTCGGTAGCCCTTATCGTCTCCATCGTCGCCACCGGTCTCCTGTCGTTTTGCGGCGTGATGGTCGAGACCTCGATAAACATCGCGTTTCCGGCACTGATGCGCGAATTCGGCGTCGCATCGAGCGAAGTCCAATGGATCACCACCGGCTACCTGCTCGTCCTCGCCATCCTCATGCCCGCCTCGGGATACCTCATCCGCCGCTTCTGCATGAGACATCTCTTTGTCGCCGCCTGCGCCCTGTTTTCCATCGGCCTTGTTGTCGACGCATGCGCCCCGTCGTTTGCCGTGCTTGTCGTCGGTCGCCTGCTGCAGGGAGCCGGCACCGCCTGCGCTTTGCCGCTTATGTTCGACATCGTCTATACGCAGGTGCCCGAGCGCTCCGTAGGCACCATGGCGGGCATTGCCTCCTTTACCACCTCGATCGCTCCGGCAGTCGGCCCATCGCTCGGAGGCGTCCTCATCCAGCTTTTCGGCTGGCGATCGGTGTTCTGGTCGCTCCTTCCCATAGCGGTTCTCGCCTGCGTGCTGGGCGCCCACGCGCTTCACATCATCGACGATCCTAACAGGCGCCGCACTACCTCCTTCGACATGCTCGGATTCCTGCTGCTCGCCAGCTGCTCGACTGGCATCCTCATCGGCATGAGCAACCTGGAGCAGCTCGGCTCCCAGGCGCTGTTCGTCGCGGTGCCCCTCGCCATCGCATGGCTCGCCGGAGCCGCCTGCGTCATCCACAGCCGCACATGCGACCAGCCCATCATCGACTGGCACATCTTCAAGTCGCGCACCTTCGCCTTTTCCTCCGCCGCGCTGATAACAGGGCAAGCCGTCTGCTTGGGCCTCAACTATCTCCTTCCCAATGCCATGCAGCTCGTCCTCGGAACAAGCACCGCCATCGCCGGCATGGCCCTCGTGCCCGGTTGCCTTGCCATGGCCGCCACCGTGCTTCTCTCCGGACAGGCCTTCGACCGCTTTGGTCCGCGCACCCCCATACTCGCCGGTGCGCTCGCCGCCGTGGCGGCCTGTCTGCTGCTGGCACTCGCCGGAGGACGCGCGCCGCTCGGCATCTTGGTCGCAGGCCATGCCCTGTTCAGCGCCGGGCAGGCATCCACCAACGTCAGCGCCCGCACCCTGGGCCTCACCTCCCTGCCCCCGCATCTCATATCCAGTGGAAACGCGTTCACCAACACCGTTCAGCAGCTTGCCGGCGGTGTGGGCACCGCCCTGTGCGCCTCGGCCGTGAGCATCGCCCAGGCATCGGGCGCAAGCGGAGCAGGTGCCGATGCGACGGCCCTGGCCCAAGCCACCGCCGCAGGAACCGAGGCGGCGTACCTGTGCATGCTCGCCTGCACGGTACTGCTTGTCCTGTTTTCCCTGCGGGCGCTTGCACGCACCGAACAGACCAGGTAGCCCAGCCCGCTGCGCTGCTGTGCTGCGGCGCACCCCGCGCACCTGCCGCCGCATCCGCGTATGACCGGCGCCATCCCTTACAACGACGGCCCCTATATGAAAGGAGCACCATGACACTGCATCCCATCGACATCGATTCCCTCCGCATCAACCCGTTCACTTTCGTCGGCCTCCAGTGGCTCGCCATCTGCGCCGGCACCGAGGAGCGCGACTACAACGCCATGTGCGCATCCTGGGGCCAGCTCGGCGCGCTCTGGGAGCGGCGCGACCCCGGCAGCACGCCCCATCGAGGCCTTCCCACCGTCTCGGTGTTCGTGCGTCCGCAGCGCCACACCCGCACCCTGCTCGATCGCGATGAGCTTTTCAGCGTATGCTCCCTTCCCGCCGACAAGCGCCGCGCCCTCGCCTATCTGGGCTCGCACTCCGGCCGCGATGAGGACAAGCTCGTCGCATCGGGTCTCACTCCTGCCTTCGCACCGCAGGGCACCGTCTATATCGCCGAGTCCGACCTGGTCTTCATCTGCCGCAAGCTCTATACGGCACCGCTGCAGCAAGAGGGCTTCATCGACACCTCCTTGATTGCCGCCAACTATCCCAAGCTCGACTTCCACCAGGCATACGTCGGCGAGATCGTCGCCGCCTACGCCTCCGACCGCTTCGACTCCCAAGGAGATGCATCCCGATGAGCACGTCGTTATTCAGCCCCTACCGAGGACCGCACAGCCACATCGGCATCGACGTCGCACGTCCCGAAGATGCGTCGCGCGGCATCGAGCAGCTTGCACGTGCGCTCGACGAAGCGGACGCCGTGGTCGTAGGGGCGGGTGCCGGCCTCTCCACCGCTGCGGGTTTCACCTACACAGGCGCGCGTTTCGAGCGTTGGTTTTCCGACTTCCGCCGCGCCTACGGTTTCACCGATATGTACAGCGGCGGATTCTATCCGTACGCACCCCCGAGCGCTACTGGGCGTTCTGGAGCCGCTACATCTATTGCAACCGGTATGACCTGCCCGAAAACCCCGTCTATCGCACCCTTGTCAGCCTCCTTTCACACCGCGACTACTTCGCGCTCACCACCAACGTGGACCATCAGTTCCAACTCGCCGGCATCGACCGGCACCGCCTGTTCTACACGCAGGGCGACTATGGCCTGTTCCAATGCAGCGTCCCGTGCCATGAGCGCACCTACGACAACGAGCACGCGGTGCGTGCCATGCTCGACGCGCAACACGACCTGCAGATCCCCTCGGACCTCATTCCCCGCTGCCCACGCTGCGGCGCACCCATGGCCATGAATCTGCGCTCCGACGACACGTTCGTAGAAGACGACGGCTGGCATCGGGCCGAACTGCGCTACCGCGAGTTCCTGAGGCGCCATGCGCACCTGCGCGTCCTCTTCCTCGAACTGGGCGTTGGCGGCAACACGCCCGTCATCATCAAGTTCCCCTTCTGGAACATGACGGCGGCCAACTCCCATGCTACCTATGCCTGCATCAACAAGGGAGAGGCCTACGCACCGCGCGAGCTCGCCGCGCAGTCCATCCTCATCGACAACGACATCGCCCCTGCAGCGGACACGCTTGCCCGCATGTGCACCTCCTGACGAAACGCCCCCCGCAGCCGCAGGCAGAACGGCTCGTCCCCTGTTTCCGTACCCGGTCACGCGGGCGCTCCGCCCGTGCATCCACCCCGTATCCGACAGCAACCCCTTACCCGAGTCCCCATCGCACGGCAGGCATCTCGCCAGACAGCTCGCCTTGCGCAACGATCACCTCCCCTCATGCCGCCATGCTCGTGTTGCTCCGCACCACGCCGAAAGGACATGCCATGGATCACACCGAACCAACGAACCAAGCCGAACGCCGTCGCTTCCTTATTGAGGCGCTGCTCTCCGAACGCGACGAGCAGCCACCCCAGCACATTCCTGCCGACGCAAAACAGCAGCGAGCCCTGCTACGCGCCTTGATGAATATCCGTCCTCCCCGCGCACTCGACGCAGACCTCCTCTCCGTGCAAGACACCTACCTCACAACGGAGATCGACCGCCGCGGCATCGTCGATGCCGCATCCATCCCCTCACTCGAACCTTCCGACCCGGTCCGCGCGCGCATGCACCTCTGGCGCGGGGACATCACGCGTTTGGCCGCCGACGCCATCATGAACGCCGCCAACAGCCAGATGCTCGGCTGCTTCGTACCGGGCCATCACTGCATCGACAACGCCATCCACACCTATGCCGGCATGAAGCTGCGCCTCGCCTGCGCTGAGCTCATGGACGAACAAGGCCACGACGAGCCCACGGGGCACGTGAAGGTAACGCCGGGGTTCAACCTCCCCTGCCGCTACGTTCTCCACACCGTGGGCCCCATCGTGTTCAACCGCTCACCGCTGCCGAGCCACGCCAGCCAGCTCCGCTCCTGCTACCGCTCCTGCCTCGAAGCCGCCACCGACCTCGGGTGCGAGACCCTCGCCGTCTGCTGCCTGTCGACCGGAGTATTCGGCTACCCGCCGCACGAGGCAGCGCGCATTGCCCTCGAAGAAGTCACCCAGTACCTTGCAGACACCGATTCCGCACTCCATGTAATCTTTGACGTGTTTTCCGAAGCTGACGAGCGCATCTACCGCGAACTTGCAAGCGATGGCGCACCCATGCACCGGTAAGACGAACGAATGTTCCTCCTTTCTTCAAAAAACTGAAACTTCTGTTCGCTTTTATGATACACTGCTTGGTACGAAAAAGCGAGCATATGTTCGATTTTTCTAGAGCAGGTGAGAGGGCCCATGCGTGACATCTGGAACCCGTGGCACGGCTGCACGCCGGTGAGCGAGGGATGCGACCACTGTTATATGATTACAACGACCGGAGCGCCATCTCGACCCGACGCGCATCGCCCGATCGCACACGGGATTCGACTACCCGCTGCAGCGCACGCGCGACGGTTCGTTCCGCGTACGGCCCGGCGAGCTCATACGCGTATGCATGACCTCGACTTCTGCCTGCCCGAGGCCGACCGATGGCGCCCCGCCGTATGGGACGCCATCAGGGCCCGGCCCGATGTGCGGTTCTTTATCCTCACCAAACGCGCTGAACGCCTGGTGCATTGCCTGCCTCCGGATTGGGGAGAGGATGGGACAACGTCATGCTCAACGTCACCTGCGAGAACCAGCGCCGCGCGAACGAGCGGCTGCCGAAGCTGCTCGCCATCCCCGCCAAGCACCGCGGCGTGATGTGCGCGCCCCTGATCGGCGCGGTTTCGCTCAACCAAGCCGTTGCCGGCTGTCTGGACACCGGGGGCATCGAGCAGGTCATCTGCGGCGGGGAGAACTACGACGGGGCACGCCCCTGCCGCTACGAATGGGTCCGCAGCCTCTACGAGGAATGCGCACGCGCGCAGGTGACCTTTGCCTTCATCGAGCTGGGCAACACGTTCATCAAGGATGGACGCACCTATCATGTGCGCAGCAAGCGGCTGCAAAGCCAACAGGCCTGGAAATCGGGGCTGCAGGTGCGCGGCGAACCCATTCGCTGGCGTCTGCACGACCCGCTCGGGCTCGAGATTCCCATCGAGGAGCTGCACCGGCCGCTGTTTCATGAGCACTGTCGCACCTGCGGGAGCCAACTGATCTGTAATGGCTGCGGCGGCTGCGCCCGCTGCTGGATGGGAGGTGAGCGGAACGCCGGGGCTACGGCGTCGGCCTGAGATAAGCACGGAGGTGGTGGTACAGGACGGTACACACCCGTGGGGTCGCTTTGACAAACCAGCGCTTTGGGTAGAACATGACACATCCGCACGTTTTATGTAGACGGGGGTCGTTATGGAATATATCGTTAACAGCGACAGCGTCCAAGCTGTCAACGGCGACGGTCACATGCTTGCTGAAGTCACGTTTCCCGAGGTCGCAGACGGCATCGTTGAGATCAACCACACCTTTGTCGACGAGAGCCTGCGCGGGCAGGGCGTAGCCGGCGAACTGCTGGAGCAGGCGGTGGCAGCCATCGAACACAACGGACGTCTTGCACGTCCCACCTGCACGTATGCCATCCACTGGTTCGAAAAGCATCCCGAGCGGCACAACCTGCTCGCACCGGACGCCGATCCCGACTCCGAGCAGGACGCGTCCTAGGGCCACTGCGCGCACAGCGCGACCGAACGCGCCCCGGAGTTGTCGCGCGAGGCGGGGGCTCTTGCCCGCACAGCGCGTGCGGGGGCCTGCCGCCCATGTCGCGCATCCCGGGCGTAAACAACCTATTGGCACACAACAGCTAGCTAACGTCATCCGAGACTGATCCGGCCTGCGGCGACTGCTCGGCCGACGACGACGCCTCGGCGAATACGTCCTCCTGCCATTTCCCCACACTCATAGGCCAAACCGAATGGCCGTCGTCGGATAGCTGGTCGTCGAAATACCCCACGTAGACGACATCGCCGACCGCCACATCGGCGCATTGCTCAGCGGTGTTATCATTCGCGTGCACCGTGCACGGGCTCTCAGCCCTCTTTGACTCAGCAAACCACCTGTCCGGCTCCACGACGAACTCGCACTGCGACCCACGCTCGCCGTTCGTCGACACGACGGTGCCCGTAAAGCTATTCGGCAGATTTCCCGGGCCATTTTGCGTGTTTTGCTCAGCAGGCCCCCTCTGGCAGCCATACACGAGCGCCGCCACACCGCAAATTGCCAGCAGAAAAAGAGCGATGGTGTCTTTTTTCACAGTTTGTCACCCTCTTCCCTCGTCAGCGATTCCGCATCCGTCAGTACACACGGCCGCTCGTCAAACGATTCAGCTAGCTTTATCCCTATTTAACAATACACTCAACCAAGTAGTTATAGTCCTCTCCAGTTAAGATGTTAGAAGCCAACCCTCCTACAGCGCCGCCATAAATCCATTGCTCTGGATCATATTCGACAGAATCCCATTTTGTTTCAACCCTTCTCTGCTGCCCGTTAAACAGCTCTTGTATGGTTGCACCTCTTTGTGACAGAGCAAAAAAGGCGTTGCTGAATGTAACTAACGGCTTTTTTTGCTCTAGGGAAAACTCCCGTTGGTTAAACAGATCATCTTTCGATCGACTCCCATACGACTCCAATTTACCGTGGCTGTGAAATCAGTATACTTCATCATCGGTCTTTTCATATTCAATATAGTC
>ENA-OQMN01000091-OQMN01000091.1-human-gut-metagenome-genome-assembly--contig:-NODE-91-length-29011-cov-3.914866_pt1 | contig 29011 bp, 28 predicted proteins | sample MGYA00242765_ERZ504861 | MGnify/ENA primary metagenome ERZ504861 (study PRJEB26092, sample SAMD00036417) | human gut metagenome | host: Homo sapiens | study: EMG produced TPA metagenomics assembly of... | reverse complement strand
CACCCTCACCTATACGCTGACCCGCACGAACTGCACAGAACGAGCGACATCAAGTCCACACTCATGCTGGACCCGGAGTATGCCTATCACCGCGACTATGTCCGGGGCATGAAGACCGGCTTCACACCCTCGCAGGCCGGTGCTTCGTCACCTTTTGCCCAGCGGGACGGCCACACCTACGGCCTCGTGGTGCTGGGCAGTGATATGAACAACATCTACCGCGAGTGTGCGGAGATCTTGGACTGGGCCTTCTCCAGCTTTTCTGACCGTCAGCTCGTGGACACGGAGACGGTGCTCACCACCATCCCGCTGACCAAGTGCCGCACGGAGGAAGCCGTGGAGATCTACGCCGCCAGCGGCCTCAGCGGCTACGGCCACGCCGACGATGAAGTGACCTTCGAGTTCTCGGTGCCGGAGAGCACTTCGGCCACCGTCAAGGAGGGTGCTGTGCTTGGCACGGCCACCGTCTACCTCGACGGCTACGAGATGGGAACGGTGGACCTCGTGACCCACAAAGAATATGTGTCTGACTTTCGCTCCGACACCAAAACGACCCTTCTTCTCATGGCCGCGCTCATCGGCATCCTCATCGTGCTGGGCTTCCTGACGATGGTGGCCGGCGGCGGTTCGCTGAACCTGCGGCGGCGGAGTCGGTCCCGCAGAAGATAATCGGATCAAATAGCAATCGCAAAAGCTCCCCGGAAGGGGAGCTTTTGCTTTATCCAAGCTTCGCTGCAAGAACGGAAAGGGTGATCTTGGGGTTCACCTGCGCGGCGAGCCGCTGAATGGCCGCATCGGCCAGCGAGAGGGCGCGGCGGGCGGCGTCACCCGTCAGAGGGGTGCTGGCGCATCCCCGGAGCCCGGCGGCGGCCACGGCCCGGAAATCGCCCAGCAGGGCCGCTGCTGCGGCCTTGTCCTTCTCGTACCCGGCCAGCAGGACGGCGGCGGCATAGCTGTCGTGAGCCGCCGCGGCCTTGGCCAGTGTCAGGGCCTTTTCCACCTGTTCCCGGCGGGCGTCGTCCCGGGCGGCGGCAAGCACTGTGCCGATGTGGCCGTCGAACAGCTCACTGCAGAGCCGGGCCTGCTTTTTGTCCACGCCCTGCCCGATGCACCACCGGGCGCATTCCTCGGGGCTGACCGGGGCCACGGCGAAGCTGACGCAGCGGCTGCGGATGGTGGGCAGCACACCGGCCAGCGAATCTGCCGTCAGCAGGAAGAGCACGCCTTCCGGCGGCTCCTCCATCACCTTCAGTAGGGCGTTGGCGGATTCCTCGTTCATCCGCTCCACATGGTAGAGCAGGACGGCGCGGCCCTCGGCGGAGAGGCTGGTGTTGAAAATTTCGGTGCGCATGGCCTTGACCTGACTGACGAGATACCGCCCGCCCGAGCCCATGCCGGTGACGGAGATGGCCTCCCGCACCACGCCGGTCTCGATGCGGCCGCTGTCGCGGTCACCAGCTTTGCCCACGGCACGGCAGCATTCGCCCCGCAGAAGGGCCTCGGCAGGCGCGCCGCCTGCCGGGTAAAGATAGTCTGCCGCCACGCACCGGGCCGCGTAGCCCGCGCCCAGGCCCGTTTCGCCCACCAATAACACGCTGTGGGTCAGGCGGCGGCTGCCCAGCATCAGGCGGACGCTGTCTTTCAGGGCCGCGTTGCCCGCAAGGCGGTCTATCATCATGTGCGGCTCACCTCCGGTTCTTCCGCTTCCACTGCTCCCGGCGTATCCACGCCCGGACGCTGCGCAGTGCCTGCGGCCCGAAGAAGAGCACAAACCCCAGCATACTCAGCAGATAGCTCACCTTATACAGCCACCCGGCAGTCAGGAAGCTGAACAGCCACATGGCAGCGGCGAAGAGACCGAAATACTTCACCCTTACCGGGATGACGAAGAACAGCAGCACCTGCACCTCGGGGTAGAGCATGGCGAAAGCCAGCAGCAGCGACAGCGACAGGCAGTAGGTGTCGGCGGGGATGCCGGTGACGAGACAGCCCAGCGCGGTGCCGAGCATCCCCAGCAGGAAGTAGAGGTTGAAGCGGAAATCGCCCCACTCCTTTTCCAGCGCCGTGCCGATGAACCATGTGAAGTAGATGCCGAGGATGACGCTCAGCGGCCCGCCCCCCGAAAACGGGATAAAGACGAAGGTGATGAGCCGCCACACCTGCCCCATCAGCAGCAGGCTCTGGCTCAGGCCGAGATAGACTGAGATGAATTGGTTGACGAACAGCTCGATGGCGTAGACTAAAATCTGTCCGCCTACGATGATGGAGATGAGGTTGGGGATGCAAAAGCGGCCGTATTTCCGCTCAAGGCGGGAGATCCAGTTCATAGGCAGACGCCTCCGTGAAAAGAAATTTTTGCGGCCCATGTCCGGGGCCGTTTTCTGTCTTTCATTGTATCATGTTTGCCCGGCCCATTCAAGAAAATCCGTGGGAAGTGCGGGATTCCATTTTGGGGCGTTATCGGAAGAGTATCCCAGCTGGAATGATTTTTTAACTTTTTCCACTGGGTTTTCCACCGATTTTGTGAAAAAGAAGCGGGGTTTCCCACAGTGTTTTCCACTTTTTCCACCGAGTTTTCCACAGAAAATTGAGCTTTGGGTTATACACGATGTATTCTAAAACGGGAAAAGAGGGAAAATCTGGGGAGAAAAGAGGTCACAGAGCCTTTTTTTGAAAAGAAAGTCGAGGCCGAAAATTTATTTTCTGCGGCGTTTCGCGCTTGGGGCAAAAGCGCCTCTCCCCTCTGGAATTTTTGGCGCAGGAGTTTTCCACAAACGCTGCCCGGCAAAAACCATGTGTGGAAAACCGTGGGAAAACCCGGGTTTTCCACAAACTTCGCAGGGGGAGGGGGAAGAAAAGCGCCCCCGGGGCCGGACGGCCCGCAGAGGCGCTGGAATGCTGGAAAATTTATACGGCCCCGTAGATGCCGTGGACGGAGACTTCGCCGGTGAAGACCCTCTCCTCTCCGCTGTCGGTGCGGACGATGAGCCGGCCGTCGGCGTCCACGTCGATGGCTGTGCCGCTGCCTGTGCCGCCGCCCGGCAGATCGAAGGTGACGTGGCGGCCCAGATTGACGCAGGCCGCCTTGTACTCGTCCCGGAAGGGAGCGAAGCCCTCCCGCGCGAAGGTGTAGAGCGGACGGTCAAAGCCGAAGTCCGTCAGCGCCTCGGCCAGCCACTGGGGGTCGGCGGCAAGGTCCACCTTCGCGCCCTGCAGCTCGAGGGAGGTGCCGTTGGGCAGGTTTGCGGCGTCAAAATAGCTCTGGGGCTGTGCCAGATTGATGCCGATGCCGCAGACGATGCCCCGGCCCTGCATCTGGCAGCCGTAGCTGACGCTCTCGCAGAGGATGCCCACGATCTTTTTGCCGTTCAGCAGCAGGTCGTTGGGCCATTTTATCCGGCAGTCCACGCCGTAGCGCTGGGCTAGCTGATCGCGGACGGCAAGGCTTGCCAGCAGCGGCAGGGTGGCAGGCTGGGCCAGCGGCTCCCGGATGACCGCCGTATAATAGAGGGCGCGGCCCTCGGCGTTCACCCAGCTGCGGCCAAGACGGCCCCGGCCTGCGGTCTGATTGGTGGTGTATACCGCGCCCACCGGGCCGAACTCCTCAAAATGCTCTTTTGCGTAAGCGTTGGTGCTGCCGCACTCGGACAGCCAGCGCACCTCGTTGATGCTCATGCTTTGGGTACCTCTTTGTGCTCGTGGCTGACCACCTTGCCGTCGGCAAGGGTCAGGATGCCGTAGGTGTTGGGGCCGGTGTAGCACCGGCCGCAGGAGCCGGGGTTGAACAGGAACACCCCGCCCCGCTCTTCTGCCACCGGGATGTGGGTGTGACCGAAGAGGGCGACGTTCGCGCCCCGGGCTGCGGCTGCGTCAGCCAGCGTGTCGAGGTCGTATTTCACCCCGTATAGATGGCCGTGGGTGTAGAAGACGACCACCCCGTCAAAGGCGGCAAGCCCGTCCAGCGGCTCCAGCGCACCGAAATCGCAGTTTCCGGCTACAGCATAGGCCCGCAGAGAGGGGTAAAAGGTGAGCGCCTGCTCGAGGTCGCGCAGGCCGTCGCCCAGAAAGACGAGCGCGTCGATGCTGTCCGCCTCGGTGGCCAGAATGTTTTCGACAGTCAGACGGCTGTTGTGGCTGTCGCTCAAAATCAGAAGTTTCGTCACGGGAAAAGGCTCCTCCTCAAATTTTATTCCGGCTCGCGGTGCTGGATGGTCAGCAGTGCCTTATATACTTCGCTCTTGGAGTAGGGCGTCCCCTGGGCCGCGGCCTTGGCGGCGGCAGTGGGGCCGAAGCCCTGTCCGGTCAGCTCGAGGGCGCGCTGTGCGGCCTGCTCGAGGGTCAGTTCTGCTTCCGGCTCTGTGGAAGCCGGCGCACCGGCCATGACCAGAACATACTCGCCTCTCGGCTCGTTGGCGGCGTAATGGGCCTGTGCCTCCCCGAGGGTGGTCTTCCAAATCTCTTCGTGGAGCTTGGTCAGCTCACGGCAGAGGGTGATGCTCCGCTCCGGGCCGAAGGCGTTCACGAGGTCGTCCAGCGTCGTGCGCAGCTTGTGGGGCGCTTCGTAGAAGATGACAGTCCGCTTTTCACCCAGAAGCTCAGCAAGACGCTCTTTCTTCTGCTTCCGGTTCACGGGCAGAAAGCCCTCGAACACCCAGCGGGAGGTGTCCTGGCCCGAGACGGCCAGCGCCGTCACGCAGGCGGACGCCGCCGGGACAGGCACGACTTTGATGCCCCGGGCCAGCGCGTCCCGCACGATGACCTCGCCCGGGTCAGAGACGCAGGGCATTCCGGCGTCCGAGCAGAGGGCGCAGTTCTCGCCCGCCTCAATCCGGCGCAGGATGCCCTCGCCCTTCTGCAATGCGTGCTCGTAGTAGCTGACCATCGGCTTTTTCAGGCCCAGATAGTTCAGCAGCCGCATGGTCACGCGGGTGTCCTCGGCGGCCACGAAGTCCGCCGCGCCGAAGGTGGCGGCCACGCGGGGCGGCATGTCGTCCAGATTGCCGATGGGGGTTGCCACGATATAAAGAATACCGGCCATGATTGACCTCCCTGATGTTGTTATTTTACTTCTCCGTACATCGCCGCCCCGGCGGTGATGAGCACATCCGGTTCGATGCGCAGGCCGGTGCGGCGGTTTTTCTGGGCTTCCACAAGAAAAAGCCACGGCGCGGCGTCAGGCTTATTCTTCACAAAGGCCAGACGCTTCGGCTCGAGGCGGTGCGCCCGCAGCACAGCCAGCACCTCGGCCAGACGCTCGGGCCGATGGCAGAGGGAAAGCTTTCCGCCGTCCTTCAGCAGGCGGAAACCACAGGCGCAGACATCCTCGAGGGTGCAGTCCGTCTCGTGGCGGGCCACGGCGCGGCCCGCGTCGGTGCTCTGCGGCCCGGCGGTAAAATAGGGCGGGTTGCAGGCGCAGACATCGAACTGGCCCTCCCTTCCCGGAAGGTGCGCAGGTCGGCGAGATAAGGGGTGATGTGCCCGATGCCCTGCGCGGCCACAGCCTCCTGTAAGAGCGCACTGGCCTCGGGCTGCAATTCCACGGCGGCGCAGGGGCCGCGATGGCCCCGGTCGTGCCACTCAAGGCTCACGATGCCGCAGCCGGAGCACAGGTCTGCCGCCTTCTGGCTGCGCCGCGGCTCGCAGAAGCGGGCCAGCAAAAGCGCGTCCGAGCCGAACCGGTGGACAGCGGAGCAGGATACTTCTGTTTTATTATACAAAATCTCGGTAGAATGTTCCATACGCCCAGCCGAAATCCTCCGACAAAATATTGTGTCCCGAAAGATGAAAAAAATTATGCAGGAAAGAAAAGCAGCAGACCCGCCTGGCAGGTCTGCTGCTTTTGATGCGTTATTCGCGCGCTATCTGCTAAAAATTATTCAGCGGTGATAGCACCGGTGGGGCAAGCGCCCTCGCAAGCGCCGCAATCGATGCAGGCGTCTGCGTTCACGACTGCAACGCCATTCTCAACAGCGACTGCACCAACGGGGCAAGCGCCCTCGCAAGCGCCGCAGCCAACACATGCGTCAGAAACCTTGTGTGCCATAATAGAACTCTCCTTTATCTCCCCGTGCTCAGTATTTATGAAGAAATCTGCCCCTGCACGGCTCTGGCAGACCCCTCGGAAATCATATCCTTGACTGCATTCTAACAAAGCCGTTTCAAAAAGGCAAGACTAACCGTACCCGCCCAAAAGCAATTTTTCGTTTTTTGGTGGGTTGCACAAAAGCACAGGCTAACTTTTGGAGAAAATTGAAGAGGTTTTTTGGCGAAAATCACGAAGCAAAGTTAGTTTTAACAGACTAACCGTTCGAAGACCCCGCCATTTCCGGCCTTTATTTTTTATCTTTTCTGCCGCAGCCGGGGCAGGACGAGGTGCCGTCGGCGTTGGCCGAAGCCACCACCGGGGCAGGGTCGCGCACGCCGGAATAATCGTCGTCCGGGTCGGGGCGGCGGGGTGCGCGCCTGCCGCCGGAGATATACTCGCAGACGCTCACCTTATAATACCGGGGCGCGAAGGCCTCGGTGCCGCAGCGCACCCGCAGATAGCCGGAGATGGGGTTGACCTCGAGCACGGTGCCGAGGCCGTCCGGCGTGCGGACGGTGCTGCCCACCATGGGCATGATGCTGTTCAGGTACTCGTAGGCGCTCTCCTCGTAAGCCAGACAGCACATCAGGCGGCCGCAGGCGCCACTGATCTTGGCCGGGTTGAGGGAAAGACCCTGCTCTTTTGCCATCTTGATGGAGACGGGCTGAAAGTCTTTCAGGAAGCGGCTGCAGCAGAAGGGCTGGCCGCAGATGCCCAGACCGCCTATCATCTTGCTCTCGTCGCGCACACCGATCTGGCGCAGCTCGATGCGGGTGTGGAAGATGCCGGCCAGGTCCTTGACCAGCTCACGGAAGTCCACGCGGCCATCGGCGGTGAAATAGAACATGATCTTGGAGCGGTCGAGGGTGTATTCGGCCTCCACCAGCTTCATTTCCAGCCCGTGGCGGGCGATGCACTCCTGACAGGTGTGGTAGGCGCGCTTTTCGTCCTCACGGTTCTGGCGCATCCGGCGCACATCCACGCTGTCGGCCATCCGGGTGATGGGCTTGAGGGCCTTGGGGACGGCGGAGTCGGCGATCTCCTTCACGCCCTGCACCACTTCGCCGCACTCCACGCCCCGGGCCGTCTCGACGATAACATAGTCGCCGGTCTTGATGGGGGTGTCTGCGGGGTCAAAATAATAGGTCTTGCCGTTGTCCTTGAAACGGACGGATATAACTTTCTTCATAGCATTCCTCTTTGGGGTCGTATCGAACGTATATAAGCCCGGAACATGGGCCTTGAGCAGTCTGGATAGGCGCTGTGCTTGAAATTGCGATAAAATTCCATTCTGCATTCTAGTATAGCATAATCCGGCCCGTATTTCCACGAAATATGGCAAGAAAGTGGCCGGGATATTCCCATTGATTTCCTAAACTAAGGTGGCTTAAGGAAAGTTTTGTTAAATATTAACCTCAGGATTATTGCAAGGAAGATTCCCTCGTGTATAATAGGAACGATAAGAAGCGTTCGGAGTGTGCTGCCGTGGTTGCGGCGTACCTCTTGCCGCGCGGCGGTATAAAAAAGAAATGGATAGGAAATCATGGAAAAATTCAGTGTCAAAAAGCCGTTCACCATCCTTGTTGCGGTCATCATGGTCCTGCTGCTGGGCTTCGTGTCCATCACGAACATGCAGACGAACCTTCTGCCCGACATCAGCACGCCATACCTCATGGTGGTCACCGTCTACCCCGGTGCCAGCCCGGAGCGTGTGGAGTCGGAAGTCTCCGATGTGATGGAGAACGCGCTGGGTACAGTGTCCGGCGTCGAGAGCATCACGGCGACCTCGGCAGAAAACTACAGCCTTCTGCTCATGAAATTCGCCGAAGGCACCGACATGAACAGTGCGATGGTCAAGACCTCCAACAAGGTGGACCAGACCGCGACCGGCCTGCCCAGCACCTGTCTGACCCCTCCATCATCGAGTACAGCCTGAACATGAACGCCTTTATGACGGTGGCTGTCAGCCGGGAGGGCAGCGATGTCTACGATCTGTCGGACTTCGTGGATAACACTCTCGTGCCTTATGTGGGCCGCACCAGCGGCGTTTCCAGCGTGTCGGCCAACGGCCTCATCGAAAAGATGGTGCAGGTGCAGCTGAATCAGGATAAGATAGACGAAGTGAACGCCCGCCTGCTGGAGCTCATCGACACCCAGCTGGCCGACGCCCGCGTCCGGCTCGACGCCGCTGAGGCGCAGATCGCCGCGGGCCGCGCCGAGTATGAAAAACAGCTGAAAAACTTCGGCAACACCGTCTCCGATACGGTCATGGCCCAGATGGGTACGGAGGTGGCCGACGCCGTCACCGTCGTGCGCGACCAGGCGCAGGCTTTGCTGAACAGCGTCAACCAGCTCATCGGCGTGGTCAATGAGCCGGAGATCCAGCAGGCCCTCATCGACGTCCGCGACGGCCTGCAGCGTGTCGTGGATCAGTTCAACCAGACCGGTATGCGGGACATCGACTCCCTCATCGAGATCGTCGGCGAGCTGCGCGACATCACCGATAAGCTCACCGCCGCTCTGCAGGAGCTGCAGGGCCGTCTGGGTACCAGCGACGGCACCGTCTCCGACCTTGCCAACGAGCTGGAAGTCTCCAACAGCCTGAGCACCATTTATAAGACTCTGGACGAGGTCATCAAAGCCATGGACAATGTCCCCGGCCTGATGAACCAGTTCTCCGTCGCTCTGGGCAGCTATTCCAGCCAGCAGCTCAGCGCCTATATGCAGTTCACCGAGGCCCGGGAGAAGCTGAAGGACTACGAAAACCAGCTGGAAGACGCCAAGCAGCTCTACGAGGAGACCAAGGAAAAGGCTCTTGCCAGCGCCGATGTGGCCAAGCAGCTGGACATCAAGACCCTCGCCCAGCTCATCTACGCCCAGAACTTCTCGATGCCTGCCGGCTATGTCGCCGATAAGAGCGGCGAGTCCTGGCTGCTGAAGTCGGCGAAGAGTACGACAGCGTTTCGGACATCGAGGGCGCACTTCTGCTCCACGTCGATGGCTTCGGCGATGTCCGCCTCTCTGATGTGGCCGACGTGGCCGTCATCGACAACGCCGAGGCCAGCTACACCCGCCTGAACGGGGAGCGGGCCGTGGTGCTGAAAATTTTCCGCAACGCCAATTCCAGCGCCAGCAGCGTCTCGGACGGCTGCCTGAAGGCCTTCAAGGAGTTGCAGGCCCAGTATTCTGACCTTCACGTCGTCGTCCTGTCCAATCAGGGCAACTACATCACCATCATCGTCAACAGCATCATCAGCAGTATGCTGGTGGGCGCCGCGCTGGCCATCATCGTGCTGGCCATCTTCCTGAAGGACATCAAGCCCACCCTCGTGGTCGGCGTCAGCATCCCGCTGTCCGTCCTGTTCGCCGTCGTTCTGATGTACTTCACCGGCCTCGACATGAACATCATGACGCTGGCGGGCCTGTCGCTGGGCGTCGGTATGCTGGTGGATAACTCGGTCGTCGTCATCGAGAACATCTACCGTCTGCGGGGCCGGGGCGTACCGGCGGCCCGCGCCGCCGTGCAGGGCGCTCGTCAGGTGGGCATGTCGGTGGTGGCCTCCACCCTTACTTCGGTCTGCGTCTTCCTGCCGGTGTTGTTCGCCTCCGGCACGGTGCGCAGCCTGCTGCAGCCCATGTCCATGTGCATCGGCTACTGCCTGATGGCCTCTCTCATCGTGGCCATCACCGTCGTGCCTGCCGCTGCTTCCACCGTCCTGAAAAAGGCTGAGCCGAAGCGTCTGGTCTGGTTCGAAAAGATCCAGGATAAGTATGCCCACAGCCTCGAGTGGTGCCTGAAGCACCGCGCTCTGCCGCTGCTGGCCGCTGTCGTGCTGCTGGCCTTCTGCGGCTGGAAGGTCTTCTCCATGGGCGTCGTCCTTCTGCCCGAAATTTCCAGCAATGAGGCCACCATCGCCCTCTCCACCGACGACGGCCTGACCCAAGGAGGAATCCTACGGTGTGGCCGGACAGGTCGTCGAGGCCGTCATGGCCGTGGACGGCGTGAAAGAGGTGGGCGTCACCACCGATACCACTGTGGCCGGCATCGACATCGGTCAGCTGGGCCTGCCCAGCGCTATCACTGACCTACTGAGCGCCGCCAACAGCTACGGCAGCTACCGGTTCAACGTCATGCTGGACCAGTCCCTGTCCTCTACCCGGATCGCCGCCGTGGAGCAGGCCCTGAAAGATGCCGTTTCCGGCGTCGGGAACTGCACCGGCACCGTCGAGATCAGCGGTATGCAGGACCTGACCAGCCAGCTGAGCAGCGGCCTCTCTGTCAAGATCTACGGCCCCGACGCCGATACCATTACCGCACTGAGCGATAAGGTCGTCCAGATGGTCAACGACACCGAGGGCTTCACCAATGCCGCCACCGGCCTCGGCCAGGGCGATGCGACCATCAATCTGGACATCGACCGCGACAAGGTCCGCGCCTATGGCCTGACGGTTGCGCAGGTCTACCAGCAGATCGCCGCCAAGCTCACCACCACCACGACGGCGGAGACGCCCGTCACGGTGGACGGCTCCACCATGAAAGTCCAGATCAGCGATAATCTTGACCCTGTGACCAGGAAAACATGATGGACATGACCTTCACCACCAGCGTCATGGACGCCACCGGCACCATCACCACCGGCACCTGCACGCTGGGCGATATTGCTTCCTGGACACGGGTACTGCCCCCGACTCCATCACCAGCGAGAACCAGACCCGCTATATCACGGTGACGGCAGACACGCTGGACGGCTACAACACCACGGTCCAGTCCCGCGTGCTGCAGAAGAAGCTGGACGCCTTCGCCCTCACCGATGAGATGCCCGAGGGCTGCTCCTTCTCGCTGGACGGCGAGTCCTCCACCGTCAACATGATGGTCGATGAGATGGTGCAGTGGATGGCTCTGGCCCTGCCCTTCGTCTATCTGGTCATGGTGGCTCAGTTCCAGAGCCTGCTGTCCCCCTTCATCGTCCTGTTCACGGTGCCGCTGGCCTTCACCGGCGGCCTGCTGGGTATGCTGGTCACCGGCCAGCAGCTGACCATGATCTCCCTGATGGGCTTCATCGTCCTGATGGGTACCGTCGTCAACAACGGCATCGTCTTCGTGGACTACGCCAACCAGCTGCGTCTGGGCGGTCTGGAGCGCCGTGCGGCCCTTGTCGCCACCGGCAAGACCCGTATGCGCCCCATCCTCATGACCACCCTGACCACCGTTCTGGCCATGCTGCAGATGGTGTTCAGCAACGATATGGCGAGCCAGCTCATGAGCGGCATGGCCATCGTCATCATCTGCGGCCTGAGCTATGCCACCCTGATGACCCTGTACATCGTCCCCATCCTCTACGACATCCTCTTCAAGAAGCCGCCGCTGGTGGTCGATGTGGGTGACGACGGGATGGACGACATCCCCGACGATGCCGCCGAGTATATCGCGCAGTCGAACGCCGCCGAGGCTCAGCCCGCCCAGCCGGAGGCCTGAGGCTGTCTCCTATCTATATAGAATAAGTATCTGCCCCGAAACCGCTGCACAGTCTGATGTGCGGCGGTTTCTTTTGTTCCCTGACAGCAGCAGCGTCCGGGGCGCGCCGGGCAAGCACCGCCTATCGGGGATAGCAGGGCCCGCCCTTTTGCGCCACAGTGGCCCCCAAGTGGGCAGCTCAGACCTGACCGTCATGCCAAAGCCTCTCCCTTTGGGAGCAACGGCGACGACCGCCGCCAGCGGCGGAAACAGGGAGGAGCTGTTGGGGCCGCGGCCAGCAGGATGCGAGCGGCAGCGAAGCAGACGCTGGGAGCCGCAACCCGGGCAGTGTCACCGAAGGTGACGGAGAGGGCAAGCCCGGTGAGATAGAGCCGCTATGCAGCGATAAGCAGATTTTTTGTCAGAGCGAGCCATCGCCGCGCTCGAAGTTTTTTATCAGCGTCCTTGCCCTCTCAGGCGCTTCGCGCCAGCTCTCCCAAAGGGAGAGCCTTTTAAGATGAAAGGCGTTTCGCAATATGTCCAAAAAATCTCTCGAAATTTTGGAAGATAAATCTAAAATCATTCTCACACAAGGCCGGAAAACTGTGCTATAATCATAGTTATGGATGAGGCCGGGGCTGCGCTGCCCTGACCGAAAATAATGAAGAAGGAGGCGAGCCTTATGGCACAGTTCCGCTCCAAGCCCTTTGGTGTGACCCAAAACGGTGATAAGGTGGATGAATACATCATCTCCAATCCCGGTGGACTTGAGATCAGCGTGCTGAACTATGGCTGTGTGATCAAAAATCTCTTCGTCCCTACAAAAACGGGTATGGTGGATGTGGTCGTCGGGCACGACACCCTCGCCGACTATGAGGCGGATTTCAACTCATCCGGCAGCACCTGCTGCGGTGCGTTCGTGGGCCGGTACGCCAACCGCATTGAAAATGCGGAATTTTCTCTCAGCGGCAAGACCTACAAGCTGGAAGCCAACAATGGCAAAAATCACCTGCACGGCACCTTCCCCCGCAAAATTTACGATGTGAAGATGTTCGGCGATACCCTTTTGATGGAGACCGAAAGCCCGGCGGGCGAGGACGGTTTCCCCGGAAATCTGAAGGTCAGTGTGCGGTATATCCTCACGCCGGACAACACCCTGCGGATGGACTACCGTGTGTCCACCGACGAGGACACCATCATCAACCTGACCAACCACACCTACTTCAACCTCGACGGCGGCGGCAATGTGCTGGGCCAGAAGCTCCGCATTTACGCTTCCAACTACCTCGAGGGCAACAACGAGACCTGCCCCACGGGCAAGATCCTGCCCGTGGACGGTACGCCGATGGACTTCCGTACCGGAAAGCCTCTGGGACGCGACCTCGACACCGGCTTCTACCAGACCACCATGGCGGGCGGCGGCTTCGACCACTGCTATGTCCTCGACCGGCCCCGGGGTGCCAGCCAGAGCCTCTGCGCCTGGGCGTCCAGCGACAAGACCGGCATCAGCATGAAGATGTACACCACCCAGCCGGGCATCCAGCTCTACACCGGCAACTTCCTGCAGAACTGCCCCTCCCCCGGCAAGGGCGGCGTCCCGCTGGAAAAGTACGGCGGCTTTGCCCTTGAGACCCAGCACTTCCCCTGCAGCCCCTCTCACCCGGAGTTCCCGACGACGGTGCTGCGGGCAGGCAAAGTCTTCCGGGCCAACACTACGCTCCGCTTCTTCACCGGCCGTCAGTGCGGCCGTTTGTAAGCAAATATCAGCCGCAGCAAAGGGCAGCTCTCTTGCGGGAGCTGTCCTTTGCTGTTTTTTGCGTGTCCTCTCCATGCCTTGAGGACTAAAAATCTTTGCAGTTCATCAGACTGGCTGAAAAGATGCAACAAAAATACATTTTAATAAAAAAGCCGGTACTTGATTCTCTGCGCAAAAAGCGGTATCCTTTAGTCAGACAGAGCACAAGGGCTCTGTGCGAAGCAACATCTGGAACAAGAGAGGTACTGGACATGGCTATTTTGGTTTCCGGCGGCGCAGGCTACATCGGCAGCCACACCTGCATCGAGCTCCTGAATGCCGGCTACGACATTGTCGTGGCGGACAATTACTACAATGCATCCCCTGTGGTCCTCGACCGCGTCAAGCAGATTACCGGCAAGGACTTCCGCTTCTATCAGGCCGATATGACCAAACACGAGGATGTGGAGAAGATCTTCGCCGAGTGTCCCGACATCACGGCGGTCATCCAGTTCGCAGCCTATAAGGCCGTCGGCGAGAGCGTGTCCAAGCCCATCGAATACTACTACAATAACCTCAACTGCACGCTGGTCATCCTGGATGTGATGCGCAGGCACAACTGCCACAACTTCGTGTTCAGCTCTTCCGCCACCGTCTACGGCGACCCCGCCAGTGTGCCGATCACCGAGGACTTCCCCGTGGGTGCCACAACCAACCCCTACGGTACCACCAAGGCCATGACCGAGCGCATCCTCACCGATGTCTGCAAGGCTGACCCCGCCCTGAACGTGGCTCTGCTGCGCTACTTCAACCCCATCGGCGCCCACAAGTCCGGCCTCATCGGCGAGGACCCCAACGGCATCCCCAACAACCTCGTGCCCTACATCGCCAAGGTGGCTGTGGGCAAGCTGGAAAAGGTCCATGTCTTCGGCAATGACTACCCCACTCCCGACGGCACCGGCGTCCGCGACTACATCCATGTCGTGGACCTGGCCCGCGGCCATGTCTGCGCCATCAAGAAGCTGGAAACGAACTGCGGCCTCTTCATCTGCAACCTCGGCACCGGCAAGGGCTACAGCGTGCTGGATGTCATCCACGCCTTCGAGAAGGCCTGTGGCAAGCCCATCCCCTACGTCATCGAGGCCCGCCGCCCCGGCGACATCGCCGAGTGCTATGCCGACCCTACCAAGGCCAGGAATGAGCTTGGCTGGGTGGCTGAGTACGGCATCGAGGAGATGTGCGCCGACAGCTGGAACTGGCAGAAGAAGAACCCTGACGGCTACCACACCGCGAACTGAATAAAAGACGATAAGAGCCTGTACGGCGGGTAATTCCCGGGTACAGGCTCTTATTTTTTGCACTTTTTCTGATATTTGAGGAAGGCGGCATGATTTTTTTCAGAGAACAGTTCAGAACAGCCCCGTTTCTCTTGACAACGCCGGAAAGTTAGCCTATATTACTGTTGTTAATGCAAACTAACAAACGCGCTCGAGAGGAGCATTCCATATGACGTTGAAAGATTTGAACATCGGCGAGACCGCCGTGGTCGGGACCGTGGGCGGCGAAGGCGCTCTGCGGCAGCATTTTCTGGATATGGGGCTGATCCCCGGTGAGGAGGTCACGCTGGTCAAATTTGCCCCGATGGGCGACCCGATGGAGCTGAGCATCCACGGCTACGAGCTGACCCTCCGGCTGGACGATGCCGCCCGCATCGGGGTCACTCTGGCCAAAGCCCCGGCGGCGAAAAAGGCGGCGGCAGAAAGTGAAAAGCCGGTGGAGCACCCGGGCCTCGGCGAAGGCGGACGCTACCACACCAAAAAGGGCGAGAACCCCCTGCCCGACGGCACGACCCTTACCTTTGCGCTGGCGGGCAACCAGAACTGCGGCAAGACGACCCTCTTCAACCAGCTCACCGGCTCCAACCAGCACGTCGGCAATTTCCCGGGTGTGACGGTGGACCGCAAGAGCGGTGCGATTCGGAATAACCCGAATACGGAGGTCACAGACCTGCCCGGCATCTACTCCATGTCGCCCTATACCAGCGAGGAGATCGTGACCCGGCAGTTCATCATCGGCGAGAAGCCCACGGGCATCATCAATATCGTGGACGCCACCAACATCGAGAGGAATCTGTACCTCACCATGCAGCTCATGGAGCTGGATACGCCGATGGTGCTGGCGCTGAACATGATGGACGAGATGCGCGGCAACGGCGGCACTGTCCGCATCAATAAGATGGAGGCCATGCTGGGCATCCCGGTCGTGCCGATCTCTGCGGCAAAGAACGAGGGCGTGGACGAGCTGGTGGATCATGCGCTCCATGTCGCAAAGTATCAGGAGCGGCCGGGCCGGATGGATTTCTGCAGCGAGGAGGATCACGGCGGCGCAGTCCACCGCTGCATCCACGGCATCATCCACCTGATCGAGGATCATGCCAAGGCCGCAGGCATCCCGGTGCGCTTTGCGGCCACAAAGCTCGTGGAGGGCGACCAGCGCATCGAGGCAGCCCTGAAGCTCGACCAGAACGAAAAAGAGATGATCGAGCATATCATCGTCCAGATGGAGCAGGAGCGGGGTCTGGACCGCGCCGCCGCCATCGCGGATATGCGGTTCCACTTCATCCACCAGCTGGTGGAGCAGACCGTCGTGAAGCCCCGCCAGAGCAAGGAGCAGCTCCGCTCGGCCCGGATCGACCGGTTCCTCACGGGCCGCTATACCGCCATCCCGGCCTTTGTGGGCATCATGGCGCTGGTGTTCTACCTCACCTTCGGCGTCATCGGTCTGGCGCTCCAGAACCTGCTGGAAGTGGGCATTGATGCCCTGACCGCCGCGGTGGACTCCACCCTCACGGCGTGGAACGTCAACGCAGCCGTCCACTCGCTGGTCATCGACGGCATCTTCACCGGTGTGGGCAGTGTGTTGAGCTTCCTGCCCATCATCGTGACCCTGTTCTTCTTCCTCTCTCTGCTGGAGGATACCGGATACATGGCCCGCGTGGCATTCGTGATGGATAAGCTTCTCCGCCGCATCGGCCTCTCGGGGCGCAGCATCGTGCCAATGCTCATCGGCTTCGGCTGCACGTCCCCGGCGTCATGGCCAGCCGCACCCTGCCCTCGGAGCGCGACCGCAAAATGACCATCCTGCTCACCCCCTTTATGAGCTGCTCGGCCAAGCTGCCCATCTACAGCCTGTTTGCGGCGGCCTTCTTCCCGGAGCACGCGGCTCTGGTGATGGTCAGCCTCTATTTCCTCGGCATTGCGGTGGGTATTCTGATGGCCATCCTGCTGAAGAGCAGTGTCTTTAAGGGCGAGGCCGTCCCCTTTGTGATGGAGCTGCCCAACTACCGCCTGCCCGGCCTCAAGAATGTGGTCCAGCTGCTCTGGGAAAAGGCCCGCGATTTCCTCCAGCGCGCCTTTACGGTCATCTTTGTGGCGACCATCATCATCTGGTTCCTGCAGAGCTTCGACCTGCGGCTCAGCCTCACCGCTGACCCGCAGCAGAGCATCCTTGCATGGCTGGCCAGCGGTATCGCGCCGCTGTTTGCGCCACTGGGCTTTGCCGACTGGCGGGTGTCTACGGCCCTGATCACCGGCTTTATGGCCAAGGAGAGCGTCGTTTCGACCCTCACCATCCTCTATGGCTCCTCTGCGGCCTTTGCCGCCGCGCTGTCCCCGGCGGCGGCTGCACCCCTGCTGGTGTTCTGCCTGCTCTATACGCCCTGCATCGCGGCGGTGGCCTCGGTCAAGCGGGAGCTGGGCGGCAGGTGGGCGTTTATCATGGTGGCAAATCAGTGCATCGTAGCATGGCTGGCGGCCTTCGGCACGCGGCTCATCATGATGCTGTAAAGAAAACGGAAACAAGGAGCGGCCTGCAAGGTGCGGGCCGCTCCTTTTCTCTTGACAATCGCTGCGTTTTTGTGCTACTATTACTTCAAATTTGAATGATACAATTTTGAATCACAAGGAGGCGCCCCATGAATACCCCGGGCATCGAATTCGGGCGGAAGATCTCGGCGGCTTACGCCGCCCTCTGCAAGCCCCTGTGCCAGAAGCTCCATCTGCCCCAGACGGCTTTTGACATCCTGATGTTCCTCGCCAACAACCCCGGCTACCAGACCGCCAGCGACGTGGTGGAGGTGCGCAAACTGAAAGCAAACCTCGTCTCGGTGAACATAGACCGTCTGGTGCAGGAGGGCTGCCTCGTCCGCGAGGCTGACCCCGGCGACCGCCGCCGCACCCTGCTGCGCTGCACCGAAAAAGCCTGCCCCATCATTGAGCAGGGCCGGGCCTTGCAGGAGGAATTTGGCGCGCGTCTGCTGGAACACACCAACGAAGCACAGCGAAAGGCGTTCTTCGAGACGATGGACATTATAAATGAGAATCTGGACGCCATTCTGGAAGGAGAAGCATGAACATTTTATCCTCGGCGTGGTGGTCATGGGCTTCAACTGGCTCAGCTGACCGTATCGGGACAAAAAGAAATGCCTGTGCGGCAGATGCTGCACAGGCATTTTTAATGTTCTTTTAACGGACGAACTCGACATCAACGTCGCCGTTCTTGGTGGCGAGGTTCAGCTTGTTGGGGGCATCTGCATTCTGCTGCAGGGTGTCCTTGCCGAAGAAGAGGAAGTTCTTGTCGCTGGCGTCGGAGACGCGGATCTTGCCGCCGCCTGCGGCCAGCTCAAGGCCGTAAGAGCTGCCGCTGCCGATCACGGAGCCGGTGATGCTGCCGTTCTGCACCTTGGCGTTGCAGACGTTGGCAGAGATGTTTTCCAGCTTGAGGGTGCCGCTGTTCTGGATGGTGGCGGCCACATTCTGGGAGGTGACGCCGCTCATGGTGATCTTGCCGTTGCGGGTGGTGCCGCTCAGGGTGGAGCCGTTGAAGTTCGACACCTCGATGCGGCCATTGTCGGTGGTGAGGCTGGCGGTCTGTGCCGAAACGCCGTCCAGCGTGATGCTGTCGTTGGTGGTGCTGACGGTGATGGTTGCCAGCGTCTGGCGGGGTATCTGCAGCGTCAGGGTGCAGCTGCGGGTGTCCTGGCTCTGGATGAGGAGGGAAGCGTTGGGCTCCTGGGTCTTGGTCACGGTGAGGGTGCTGCCCGCCACCGCGAAGTCGTAGAGCTTGGAGCTTTCAAAGGCGTAGCTCGAGGTGTAGGTGTAATCGGCGCGGATGTGGTCGATGTCGGCGGCCTGCAGAATGACCGCAGCGCTGCTGTCCTGCACCACGATGGCGTTGATGCCGGCCGGTGCGTCATAGCTGGCGCTGTAAGTGGCCACAGATGCCGCCGCGCCGCAGAAGAGCGCAGCCGCCGTGACAGCTGTCAGAAGAGCGAGAAGAAACTTTTTCATAGGAAAACCTCCTGTCGCAATAAAATAGATGAGCGGAATGTCCCGCAGAAGATTTTACTTTATCCGTCCGGGCCGCAGCTGCGGCCCGGAATAGAAATCTACTCACCCTAAAAAATACCGCAAGCAGAGAAAAAAAGTCAAGAGAGAAAAAATGAACATAAAAAACGCCTGCACAGTGGTGCAGGCGCAAAAGCAGGATAAATTATTTTCTCTTCGATGGTGGAGTGCTCGATGACATAGTCGGCAGCGCGGCGGATGCCCTCGTTGCGGCGGATGGCCTCCACGTTGGACGCAGCCTTGACTTCCTCGAGGGTCTTCTTGGTGCGCTCAGCGCGCTCGGACAGGGTCTTGTCGATGTCCGCCTCAGTGGGAACGAGGCCCTCGTTCTGAGCGATCTGCAGCAGGGCCATCCGGGCGCGGGTGTTCTTCTCCGCGGCAGTGCGGACAGCGGCAGTGAAGCTCTCGCGGGTCTGATGGATCTGGCTCAGGTAGCGGTCGAGGCTCAGGCGCTGCATCTGCAGCTGCTGCTGGACCCGCTCCATCTCCTGCTGATAGGCGCTCTCGACGAGAACGCTGGGCAGCTCGCCCTCAGCGGCTGCGGCCAGCTGGGTGAGGATGGCGTCCTTGGCGCGGTTGAGCGCAGCGGCGTGTTTGCTGTCGTGGAGCTGCTGACGGATCTGGGCGCGGAACTCGTCCATGGTGTCCACATTGGCAGCCTTCTTGGCAAAATCGCTGTTCAGAGCGGGCAGCTGGCGGACGCAGACGTCGTGCAGCTTGATCTTGAAGACCACGGGCTTGCCGGCCAGGTCCTTGACGTGGTAGCGGGCCGGGAAGGTGACGAAGATGTCGAACTCCTCGCCGCCCTTGTGGCCGAGGATGCCTTCCTCGAAGCCGGGGATCATCCGGCCGCTGCCCAGCTGCAGGGTCTGGTTCTGGGCGGCGCCGCCGTTGAAGGGCTTGCCTTCCAGCAGGCCCTCGTAGTCGATGTGGACGATGTTGCCCTTGACGGCCGGACCCTTGTGAGGCACCAGCTCAGCGGCCATGGCGCGGCGGCGCTCCAGCACAGCGTCGATCTCCTTGTCGGTGACTTCCGGGGTGACGCACTCGGTCTTGAAGCCGGTGGTCTGGGTCAGGCTCAGCTCAGGCTGCAGGGCGGTGGTGGCAGTGGCCACAAAGCCCTCGTCCTTCTTCACGCTGACCAGGTCGTAGACCGGATCGTCCACAGCGTGGAAGCCGTGTTCTGCCATCGCTGCATCGTACAGGGCCGGGACGTCCTTGTCCATCAAATCGTTGATGGCGTCGTACCAGAAGGTGTGCTCGCCGCGGTCGGCCTCGATCTGGGCGCGGTCAGCCTCGCCCTTGGCAAAGCCCTTGATGGTGTACGTTGCGCGGGTGCGCTCGTACACGGCGTTGGACGCAGCTTCCAGCTCCTCAGCCGAAGCGCTGAAAGTCATTTTGCAGACACTCTTTTCGGGAGTTTCCACGCTTACCAGTTTCATAGGTTCTACCCTCCGTGCTGCCCCCTGAAAGGGCAAGATTCAAAGCATTATAAAGTTATTATAGCACAATAAGCTCAAAAGCGGTATAATAAAAAGAAAGAAAATCTGTTCTTTTGTCAGCGAATGGAGTTCCGGGCGCTGCAAAACGGAAGGAAGTGTACATCTCATGCGTCTGTTCGACGTTCTCGGGCCGGTGATGATCGGCCCCTCCTCCAGCCATACGGCGGGTGCCGCCCGCATTGGATATACGGCCCAGAAGCTGCTGGGCGACGTCCCCGCCGAGGCGGACATTGGGCTCTACGGCAGCTTTGCCACCACAGGCCGGGGCCACGGCACCGACCGTGCGCTGGTGGCGGGCCTGCTGGGCCTCCGCCCGGATGACCCCCGCCTGCCCGACAGCTTCGCGCTGGCCGAGGAGGCCGGCATGAAGTTCACCATCCATCCGGTGGAGCTCCGTGCCGCCCACCCGAATACGGCGGTGCTTACCTTAAAGAGTAAGGCGGGCCGGACCCTCGTCCTGAAGGCGGCCTCTGTGGGCGGCGGACGCATCCGCGTGACGGAGATCGACGGCGTGCCTGCCGACTTTGGCGGGGACAGCAACACCCTTATCATCCATAACGAGGACACCCCCGGCTGCATCGCCGAGGTCACTATGTCGCTGGCCCAGCGCCGCATCAACATCGCGTCCATGCAGGTGTTCCGCGCCGCGACGGGCGGCTACGCCGTTATGGTGCTGGAATGCGACTCCCACATCCCCCACGTGCTGGAACAGCAGATGGCCGTGATGCCGGGCATCCGCAAAGTCACCTGCCTGAACATCGACGAGCCGGAAGAATGCGAGGAGGGCTGAGAAGTGTCGTTTTTATCCTGTGAAGAGATGCTGGCCGCTGCCCGCAGCCAGAATATTTCCCTTTCGGAGGCCATCCTCCGCAGCGATTTGGCCGAGAGCCGCCTCACCGAGGCCCACAGCCGGGAGATGATGCACCACCTCTGGCAGGTGATGCAGGCCACCAGCCGGGACTATGACCCGGCCCAGCGCAGCCGAAGCGGCCTTTCGGGCGGCGACGCGGCCAAGGTGGAGCAGGCCCATCAGGAAGGAAAGAGCCTTGGCGGCGATTACCTCGCCGCAGTGACTGCCGAAGCTCTCAAGACCGCCGAGTGCAACGCCTGCATGAAGCGCATCGTCGCTGCACCCACGGCGGGCAGCTGCGGCGTCCTGCCCGCTGTTCTGCTGCCGCTGGCCCGCAGCGGCGAGGCCGACGAAGAGTCCATCTGCGATGCCCTCTATGTCGCCGCCGGGTTCGGTCAGGTCATCGCGGCCCGCGCCACTCTCGCGGGCGCGGAGGGCGGCTGTCAGGCCGAGGTGGGCGCTGCCAGCGCGATGGCCGCCGCCGCTCTCTGCCACCTCAAGGGCGGCGCGCCGGAGCAGTGCGCCGCTGCCGCCGCAATGGCTCTGGGCAACCTGCTGGGCCTCGTCTGCGACCCCGTGGCCGGCCTCGTGGAAGTTCCCTGCGTCAAGCGGAATGTCGTCGGCGCCGTGAACGCCGTCTCCTGTGCGAATATGGCCCTTGCCGGGGTGGACTATGCCATCCCCTGTGATGAGGTCATCGACGCCATGGGCCGCGTGGGCAGCCTCCTCTCCCCCGACCTCCGGGAGACCGGTCAGGGCGGTCTTGCCGCCACGCCCACCGGCGTCCGTATCGCCCAGACCCTCGCAGAGCAGGGCTGATGGATAGAAAATAAGGAAAAGTGGATGAAAAGACGTTCTTTTTCGGAGATCTCAAAAATATTTCCGAAAAAGTGTTGACAAAACCCCGGATGAATGATAAAATACATCATGTTCCGAACGGAACGTATGCGTTGGTAGCTCAGCTGGATAGAGTGACTGACTACGAATCAGTAGGCCGGGGTTCGAGTCCCTTCCATCGCACCAGAAAATGCCGTGAAATCGAAAGATTTCATGGCTTTTTTGTTTTTCTGGCAGAGTCTGCACACTTTTGCACATCTCCTGCACACTTTACAAAAAAGCCATGTTATCTTTGCATCGCTTGCACAGCGTGTATTTCGCTGCACAAAAATTAAGCTTGTCGGGGCGAGGCCCCTCCATCTTGCTTACGCAAGACCGCTTTGTTGCTTAAAAGCCCCACTGGGGCTTTCATTGCTTCGCAAACGCAAATTTTTACACGAAGAGCACCCGCGTCAGCTCGCGGCGTTCCTCTGCGTCCATCTGCCGGATGGCTTCAAGGATCATTTTACCCGTGATTTTTGTTGCCGCCGGCGTTTTGTTTTCCGGGGGTTCCTGCGGCTTTGCAACGGCCACGTCCTGCATGTAGAAGTCGGCTTCGATCTTCTCTGTCAACTCCAACCGGGGCTTGTCCTGCGTGTGGGCGTAGGTGTCCATCAGGACGGTGGCGGTTGCATGGCCGGTGTTGCCCTGCACCGACTTGAAGTCACCGCCAGACTGCAGCAGCTGGTAGGTGGCACTGGAATGGCGCAGACCGTGGAACACGATCTTCTCAAACTCCGGGTGTTCTGCTCGCCACTGCCGATACCACTTAGTCAGAACGTCCGGGGCAATGGGTAAGCCGTCTGGTAAGCGGAACAGCTGACCGCAGTTGCTATACTTTTCCGGGGCATTCTGTTCGTCCTGCTTCATCTTTTCCAGCCATGCCAGAAGCTCCTCTTTCAAGGGCTTGGTCATGTACAGGATGCGGTTGGACTTTTTGGTCTTGGTCCGCTTGAGGATCAGCGAAGACTTGCTCCCCTCCCGTCTGTCCGGGAAGGTGTGGTAGATCTGGGTAGGGTCGATCTTGGACAAGGCGACCTTGTCGGCACGCTGCAGGGCTTTGTTCACCGAGATGGTTCCCCGTCCGTCTGCTGCATCAAAGTCCAGATCACTCGGCTGCAAGCCGAGGATCTCACCCTCTCGCAAGGAAAGGATCATGCTCATGTGCACCGCCAGATGCAGGGCAGGGTTCTCGATGGTCTGCAGCGCCGCCAACATGGTGCGCTCATCCCAGATGGTGCGTTCTTCGGTGTTGATCTTGGGGGCTTCACGGGGAGTAGGCGATTTGTGGATCAGATCCCAGTCAACGGCATACGAAAAGGCGGTCTTCAGGAGCGTGTGGACTTCGTGAATGGACGTGCTGGATAACAGCCGTTTCTTCTGATTTTCCGTCAGCTCCTGCTTCTCGCCGTGAACGTACTGGCCGCAGGGGGTCTGGCTCAGGGTGGCGTAGAACTGCTCAATGTCATAGGTGCGGAGGTCTTGCACCTTCCGCTTGCCGATGTACGGCACAATCAGGTTCTGCACCATCGCAACGGATTGCGTGTAGGTCTTTGGCGACCACTTGTGCTTGCTGGACTGAATGGGAATCCACTTGTAGAGCATCTCCTCCACCGTCATTGCATCCGGCACGAGGAATGTACCATCCAGCAGTTCCTTTTCGACCGTGATCTTGCGCTCCTGCGCTTCGGCCTTGGTCTTGAAGGTCTCCCAGCCCTTGCAGGGCTTGCCAGCATGATCTTTGTAGTTGTATCGGACGGAATACGTGTTGCCGCGTTTCATAATAGATGCCATAGATGTTCCCTCCCTCAGACCGCTGCAAACCAATCGTCAAAGCTCTGCTTGCTTACCCGGATGCTGGTACCGAGGCGGATCACCTTGAAATCTTTCGTGGTGTTGCACAGATTGTACGCAGCACGGTTGGAGATCGCCAACAGTTGGGCAATCTCCTCCACCCGGTAAACGAGCGGGGCGTGTCGGACGGTTTTGCTGGTCTGGTCAGAAGGTTCTACGGCAGGGGTTTCGGACAATTTCATTGTAGGGGATTCGGGCGCGATTTTCAAGTCCTCACGGGTCAGTTTAGCGGAATTTTTGCGGACATTCGTCATAGGCATGTCTCCTTTGCACTTCTCCAGACCCGGCGCAGCTCCGGTTGAGCTGCACCCTGTGGGCCGGTAAATATGTAAGGGCCTGCCGCTCCTGACCCGAAGCAGCAGCCCAAAAAAGTGCGAGAACTTGAATTTACGCGCCCCACGCGCCCCAAACCACACAAAAGTACCTTCCTGTGCTGATTTTTCAGGGCGCATGGCTGGGATGCACGCGCCCTTTTGGGGCGCATCTTGCCTTCTCTCCCGCCCCGAAGGGCGTGTTGCCGCCCCGCATCCGCCCGGAAAGGGTAGATACGCGCCCGGAGAAAACAACGATAACAAGTCAAAACCACTGCTTTGGGGCGCGTAGGGCGGGAGATTTTCACTTTTCGTGTGTTTTATGCCGCAGCAAAGGCGGGGTGGACGCATACGCCCCGGAAGCCGCGGTACTTTCCCTCGATGTGCTTGGAGAAGGTCAGGCCATACTTCCCGGCATTTTTCAGCAGGAACTGGCTGAACTTCTTTTGAGGAACAGGCGATTCCAGATTATCCTCGCACCACTTGGTGTAGGCGCGGTAGAGATAGGTGGAGCGTTCCTCGGTGTCGGGCTTGAAGCGGACATACGCCGTTGCCTGCATGAACTGGGTCAGGTTGTCGCTGTCCGCCATGGCTGCTTCGAGGTTCTGGATGGAGCGCTCGCTGATGGTGAACTGATAGCGGTTCGCCAGCAGACGGTGTAGCCCCTCCAGCATCCACAGCAGGATGCCGGGTCGCTCCTCGGACAACTCTTCGATGAGGAACGGGTTATCCACTCGGGCAGGGTCACGGTCTTTCACCGTGATGAGGATCTGTCTGCGCCAGAAGCCGTCGCTGTCATCATGAGCAGCCACAAGGTTGCCATTGCCGAAGCAGATGAAACGAACGTACAGCAGGCCTTGGACAGCCTGCTTATTCTTTCGCTCAATGCACAAACGGTCCTCGGCGGTGACGATGGACTTGATGTTCCGTGTTTCGGGCAAAGCCACCATGTTCAGGTCGTCATCGACCATGACCAGCTTGTACTCCAGATTTGCACTGGCAAAGCGGTTCGTTTCGATGCGGAGGATGGATTCGGAGTGAGAGGCTTCCCCGAACAGCTTCTTCAGCAGCAAGCCGATGCGGGATTTTCCCTCGCCGCCCTTGCCGGTCATGACCAGCATCTTCTGCGCCTTGGTAGACGGGATCAGAAGATAGCCGAGATATTCCTGCAAGGTCAGAATGTCCTCCGGGATGAGCAGACCGTCCAGAAATTCCAGCCACTTGGTCGGTGCAGGGGCATCGGGCTGGTATTCCACGGGGAGCCGGTTCAGGCAGAGTTCCTTTTCCGGCACAAAGCCCCGCTCGTCCAGAAAGTAGGTTCCGTTCTGGAGATGGATGCGGTCAAGCTGGGGTTTCCATTCAGGGGTATAGGTTTCGATACGGAGTGCGTCCAGAACCTGCTTCTCCTTCTTGGCAAGGTTGTCGAGCACAAAGTCACGGAGGTCGCTGTGGACTTCGTAGAGCAGTGCGTCCTCGTCTACCTCGCCGTTCTGGTCGAACAGCTTCTGTTTCAGGCACATCATGGGGTGTTTCTCTAAAAGGTACTGGCAGTAAGCGGTTTCACGCACTTTGCCCTTGCTGTCTACCCAAGGGCATTCGCATTCTTCCTCTTCTTCCAGTTCGTCCTCATCACGCCAATCTTCGTTCCTCTTTTTCCAGTCGCTCATGCAATCCCTCCCAATACTTCCGTAGCTCGTTTTCGGTCTGCGGGTCCGGGAGCACCGAACAGTCCAGATAATATTCAACGATGTCAAGGTTCTTTATCGCTTCAAGAAAGCAGGGGTGAAGTTCTTCTGTGGGTGACTGCGGTGCGTATCGGACCCGCCAACGCTGCAGACAGCGGTAATAGTCCAGCAGCTGCTGCCGAACGGTGGGCGGTCTGCAGGAAGCAAGCCGCACCTTGCCGTCGGCAAGTGCCATGCCGAAGTCGTTCTTCAACTTTTCCACAGTCTTGTAGGGAGAAAGTTGAAAAAGTCTGCCGACAAAATCGATCACATCGCCATCCGCCTGACAGGCGAAACAGTGGAAACGGCTGTCTACCTTCATGCTGGGGTGTTTATCCCCGTGGAAGGGGCAGCACATCATGCCGTTCCGGTTTACGGCGAAGCCGTACAGCTCCGCCGCCTGCCGGGTCGAGATGGCGTTCTTTACGTCCGAAAAGACAGAGGTGCTACCCTCCGTCCCAATGGGTGGGGTACAGGCGAAAGGACGAAGCCCGGTGAGGGGCGTGGGTGAGGTTGGGTTTATTCACACATCGATCCGTCAGAGTGTTGTTCATTTGACCTCCTGCTGCGGTACGGCGTGGTTGCGCTCCTCCTTGCGGAAGAAGGCTTCCACGTTCTGTTGTGCGGTGCGGAGTTCACGCAGTTCAATCTGCGCTTTCTTGTAGCGGGTGTAGAACCCGTTTTTCTCCGAGGAAAGGGTCTGATATTCGGCATCCAGCTTTTTGAGGTCCGGCAGTGTCCTGAGCCCGTTGGCTTTGAAATAGGCGCAAGCGGCCTCGTACACAGCAAACTCTGCACGGTGCTGCTCTTTGAACTTGGCGGGATTCCGCACAGTCTGGAGCTTCTGTGCAAGGGGCTTGTACTGCCGATAGACCACAAGATGCCCGCGCAGCTCCTTGAGGGAGACCATGCGGGCATCCATGTCTTTGACCACCGCCAGTGCATCGTCGTGCTGGGTTTTCAGTTCGGCAATGCGCTGGTGCAGGGCATCTTCGCTGAGCAGCTTTTTCTCCTGCAGGAGACACAAGGTCTGCGACCAGCGTTTGAGGTTGAACTTTTTCGCCCAACGCTCATAGCCGATGCCCTTGCCCGCAGCAACGTTCGCCTGAATGTCAACCAGTTTCCTGATCTTATCCGGCTTCTGTTCGCAGGCGGGCTGGATGGCGGTTGCAAGCTGGATGTTCTGGGAGAGGGCGGTCAGCACCTGCTCCTTTTCCAGCTTCTTGCTCAGTTTCTTGGCGGTGATGAACTTTGTCCGACCGGGCGGGCAGTAGCTCAACCGGCCTCGGCTTTCCTTCACGGCGATGCCGTGTTCCTGCATGAGCAATGCAGAAAATTCCTCGAAGGTGGTGGTCTTGTTCAGCACAGCGTAGATCTGCTTTCGCAGCTTGTCCAGTTCGGTCTGGTAGACGGTCTGGGTGGGCTGCTGCCCTTCGGCGGCAAGTTTGGCGTTGGCATGGTCGAGGCGGCGTTGTCCACGCCGCTGCGCCCAATACTCGCGCTCCGAAACATAGTCGCCTTGGGCTTCCAGCAGATTGATCTGATTCAGATCGGCTTGCTCGCACATCTCCATGACAGCGACACGGAGGTGCCGGAGCATGGCAGAGGTGCAGCGGTGCTTCTTGCCCGCTTCCCAGTCGCAGGGCTTGTCCATAAAGGGCTGCCGTTCCACGGTGCGGACGCGCAAGCTGCCGATGACGATGTGGACGTGGATATTCCCGGCACTGTTGTGACCGTCCGGGTGGGTGCAGACGATGGCGGGATGACCGGGGAAGTTTTCCTTGCAGAACTGCAAGCCAAGGGCTTGCGCCCGCTCCATGGTCAGGCCGTTCTCTACTGCGTCCTTCGGGTCGAAGCTGATGATATAATGGTGGGTCTTCACGTCCTCCCGCCCGCCGTTCTTGCCGTATTTGCGATTGGCGATCAGGCAGGCCATAGCAAACGAAGATTCGCTGCACTCAAGGGTGTCGAGCAGGTACGAATCCCGCAGCTTGGGTCTGCCCTTCTCGTCCAGAATGGGCAGACCGGTGTATTCGTTGTGCTGAAAGGTGAGATAGCTTTCGGCGGCGGCATAGTTAGAGTTCTTCGAGCTTAAATGCTTGATGGTTGCCATACAGTTCACCAACCGTTTCTTCAGCTTTCAGCCGAAAGTTCGTGAGTGCGGACAGTTCCTCCAGAATCTGCGCCCGGAGCTGCTCGGTGTCTTTGCCGCCAGAGTTGAAATGCCGTGCAAGCTGGTTGAGGTTGCTGCCTACCTTGCTGCACTGGGCAGACAAGGCGGCAAGCGCCGCCAGTGCATCCTCGCCGCCCTGCGCCACCACAACGGTGTGCTTGACATTCACGCCGTACAGGACGCGGCGGACGAGTTCGGATTGGGTGAGGTGGAGTTCTTTGCAGGCGTATGCGATCCGCAGTTTTTCTTCTGCGGTCACTCGGACTTTGATGATGTGTGTCTTTCGTTTTCGCGGCGTGTCATTGCGGTTCTTCTTTGCGTGTACGTTCGGACTTTTCATTTCAGCCATATTCGACCTCCTGTGAAAATAGAAAATGCCCTCATCCCGAATGGAAGGGGCTATGTATAAGACACGCCGCATTCGCACCAATGGTGCGAAGCTGGAGCAGGGTTTGGGGCAGGCACGCCCCAACAAGTGGCAGACCATGTGACAGAACATTTTCAAGCATTGAAAATTTGTGGCCACAGGTCGATACTTGCTTTCGCCCTTTCCGTGCAACACTGAAAATTTCAGAAGTCGAACCGCAATGCACGTTGAAAATTTTGCAGAGCAAAACGTGTGAAAAGGCAAAGCCCCTGCTCATGGTCACCGTTCACACCGAACGCAGTTCCTGCCCCTGTTTTGCAGCGGCGTTGTCCGGCTCGCCCACAGAAAGTGTGAGGTCATGGCACAGTATCACGTTCAGACGGCTTATGAAGGATTCAAGGTACAGCTTCCCGGAAAAGAAAAATACCGCCCACGCAGCGCAGCGATGGATTTTGTCGGGTGAATCGGCGGCAAAATGAATCGGGTGTGTTGCGGGACGGTACGTTCTTTCCGAGGTGATTATCCGCTGAAAGTGGTGGTTATCACGGTGAGAACCACCACTTTTTCAGCAGGATTTGGAATAAAGGGTATCATGGAAGCGTGGGTACGTCAAGATGGTTTTGCAAAATTTATCACGATAAAGCGACAATAGTAAGACTTCTGTTAAAACAGTT